>Ga0153956_1000154_pt1 | contig 87563 bp, 83 predicted proteins | sample TSFL040MetaG_FD_104704 | JGI IMG/M metagenome (GOLD analysis project Ga0153956, IMG submission 104704) | Attine ant fungus gardens microbial communities from Florida, USA - TSFL040 MetaG | ecosystem: Host-associated > Fungi > Mycelium > Unclassified | place: USA: Florida, Wekiwa Springs... | reverse complement strand
ATAGCAGCTCCTGTCGTTCTTTATTCGCCAGCTTCACTGGCGTTGCATGGCGGCCTCGGCTCATCCAGACATGATAACCGAGGCAGTTATTTATTCAATCTATTTAAGGGATGTTGTACTAGTCCGAATTACAGGTGCTTCGACGCTGTGCAAAGCACCTGTCATTCAAGATTCGGAAACCAGATACCGGCTGGCCCACGTCGCTATCATCGCGGCGGCATAGTCCGCGTCGACTCGACGCGTCAGCAGGTGATCGGCGTTGTCCAGCGAAATAAAGCTCTTCGGGTGCTTCGCGACCGCGAAAATACGCGCGGCATTCTCGATACCTACGGTCGCGTCGAGCGGCGAATGCAGGACCAGCAATGGAATTCGCAACTGGCTGATCCGCGACGCCAGGTTGTGACGCGCGAGGTCGTCGACAAAACTCTTGCGCACGACAAACGGTCTGCCAGCCAGCAATACCTGCGCTTCCCCTTGCGTCTCGATGGTTTGAAGGCTTCGTGCGTCGAACTGATGTAGAACGTGACTGGTATCGAACGGCGCACCGAGCGTGGCCACCGCGCGAATGCCCGGCATTTCGCCCGCCGCCATCAGCACGGCGGCACCACCCAGACTATGGCCGACCAGAATCGACGGCGACTTGCCGTCTTCGGCCATCGCATTACCGGCCGCGACGAGATCGTCCACATCGGCGGCGAAAGTCGTGTCGGCAAAATCTCCGCCGCTATGACCCAGTCCCGCGAAATCGAAGCGCAATACGCCAATCCCGTGAGCGGCCAGCGCACGCGCCACGCGACTGGCGGCCAGGCTGTCCTTGCCGCATGTAAAACAGTGCGCGAGTATTGCCCAACCCCGCGCCGGCCCTTCCGGCAGTTCCAGTTTGCCGGCGAGCCTGTAGCCGCGCGGCCCATCGAATTCAAAAGATTGTGCGGTCATAAGTCGATATCTCAGGTTTGGCGCTGTCCGTAGGCGAGCTGCCTGGCGACGCCCTGAATGGATACTGCCGTGCTTGCCGGCAACGCTGCTTATTCGACGGCCGGAAAGTCGACGTCGGTACCGTTGATACGATTGAAGGTATTGGTGAAGATGCCGAGCGCGATGGTCAACGAGATCTCCGCGAGCTGGGTATCGGTGTAGCCGGCCGCGCGAATCGCGGCGAATTCTTCATCGCTGATCGTGCCGCTGGTGGTATGCAGAAGAGAAACGAAACGCACCAGCGCATCGCGTTTTTCGTCACCCGTGGGCTGCCCCGCGCGAATCGCCCGCAGCGCATCGGCCGGCAGACCCACCAGTTTGCCGACAAAGCTGTGGGCGGCCACGCAAACGTCGCAACCCGTCTTCGCACTGGTCAACAGCTTGATGGTTTCGTGGTCTTGCCGGCTCAGGCTGCCCGAGTTCAATACGCCTTGTGTATCGAGCACCGCGGCCAACGATGCCGGCACCAGGTGGCCTAACGCGGCATACGTGTTCGGGACGCGGCCTCCGGAGATCTTCCTGACCCGCGCATAAATATCGGCAGTGGCGCCGGTGGCGGATTCGATGGCGGGAATAGCGATTCGGCTCATGGTGCGAGGTCTGCATCGGGTGGTTAGGAGCCTCCACTTTAGGCTCGCCAAACAACAACTTCGAGACTGAATCTGCTCAATAAAATGTCCAAAAAGATCAAGCCGATGCGGACAATTCATCCACCAGTTCAAAGCACCGGACGAGGCACGCCGTCTCGTCGCGAGCGAGTTTTATCTGTTGCAGGTAGGGATAAACGAGCCGAGCGGCCGCTCACGGGCGCGGGCGGCCGCCCGGCGCAGACACCGCTACGTCATGCCGGCTTCACGCAAAGCGCAGCGCCGCGATAATCCGCGGCCATTACTGACCTTCACGCGCGAGACGGCGCCATTGACCCGGAGTCATGCCCATCCGGTCGGCAAAGAGACGCCGGAATGACGACACCGATTGATATCCGACTGCTTCGGCGACGGCCTCGGTGGTCATCGCCGGCTTCTTCAGTTCGTTGGCGGCCAGGCTCATCCGGATATCGGTCAGCAGTTCGAGGGCCGAGCGCCCCAGCTTGTCCTGAAAGTGCCGCATGAAGGTCGCGCGTGACATGCTGCACAACGCAGCCAGATCCGGCAGATTCCAGGACCTCGCGGGCTCGGCGAACATGGCTGAAATGGCCGGCGCGAGTCGTGGATGGCCGGCGAGCGCCAACAAGCCTGCCGGAGCCTGCTCGGATTCGCTCGCCTCGCGCAGTACCAGCGTGAATAGCGCCGAGCTGAGCGCGTTGAGGATCGCATAGCCGCCCATTTTGTCGCCGGTGGACTCGTCGCGCATCAGCTCCACGAAACCGGCCAGGTGGTGCGAAGCAGCCCCGACAGACGCGTCGCCATTGCTTGCCACGGTCCTTACCACCAGATTCGTCGGCAGATAATTGCGAATCAGCCGGTCATGGGGCGGCCCGATGAAAAATCGCCCGCACAGCATGTCCAGACGCTCGCCCGTGCCGTCGTTCCGGAAGACCGTCAAGCCGGCGGCACCCTGGCCTTCGTAAGCAGGCGCTGGCGTGCGTCCACTGCCGTCGTGCAGCACGTGCGCCGAGCCGTGCGGCAACAGCACGATATCGCCGCCCACCAGCTCCCTGACCGTCTCCGTCTCCGGATCCTCGATGACGGCCCGGCCCTTGAGCACGACGTGATACGGAATCTCATGCGCCTCGGACCGCGCCCACTCCACACGCCATGGCGCGCCATACGCGCAGCGCACCTCCGGCCGGCCGGTGACGGTGATCATTTGCAGCAGATGGCTCAGCCAGTCGACTTCAGATTCAGACATAGGGTTCCGTTAGATCTCGGCAAGAAAAAATCGGCAGCCGCCTAGGCTACCGCCTCGGCCCGCGCTCGCGCGCGAACATCGTGCCACGTTATTCCTCCTTCGCGATCTGCGCCAGCGCATCCTGGCGGCCAGCGCCGTACCCGCCGTCGACGTGCAGGATCTCTGCCGTGATGAACGGCGCGGAATCAAGAAAGAGAATCGCATCCGCGATATCGCTCATCTCGCCGATGCGCCCCGGCGGATTGAAAGCGCCGGGCGCATCATGAGTCTCCGGTGCGTGCATCGGCGACCTGATGATTCCCGGCGCAACCGCGTTCACGCGAATCCCCTTCGCCGCGTATTCGATCGCGAGCGACTTCGTCGCCGCGTTCAGACCGCCCTTCGTCAACGCCGCCAGTACGGAATATACGCCGGTGTACGCGATGTCGGCGACGCCGGCGGTCACGCTGACCACGTGGCCGCTCGAACGCTTCTCCATGTCGGCCACCGCGAGTTGCGTGATGTAAAAGAAGCCTGCCATGTTCACGTTCATCACGGCGAGGTAGTCTTCGGCGGTGTGTTCGGTAAAAGGCTTGCCGATGTGAATGCCCGCGTTGTTCACCAGCGTGTCGATCCGGCCAAAGCGGGCGATGCCTTCCGCAATGACGCTAGAAAAAGCCGGCCACCGCGGAAGCGAGGATCATCCGATGGCGATTGAGGGGCACGTGCGAGCGATGTACGCGCGGACGAAATATCGAATCCCCGCGGTGTATCGGCTTACCGGACAGCACACAGACGGCATCCGCCTGCGCAAGACCGATGCCCCAGATCTGATTGGCGTAATGACCCAGACAAGGATCGCTCCAACGTATGCTGATCGTCGTCGACGACAGCTTCTCCACGACTGAGACGTGCAAGGGCGACGGTTCGTTTTGCATGGTGTGGACGCCGATCATCAAAACCTTGTCGATAAGCCCGGATGCGTTCGCAAGAATCTTTCGCGGCAGGATTCTCGTGCAGCCGGGCTTTAGCGTTACGCGCGTATCAACCTCCAGGGATACCCGGAAATGTTCGGTGCACGGTCAGATCGAGCCGGCCGGCGTAACGGGGGGAAAGTCCTTCTCGGGATCGAACACGTTATTGAAGAAGTTCGTCAGCGAGTACATCGCCACCAGCGCGACAATCTCCATCACGTTCGCATCCGTGTAGCCCGCATCGCGAACCGCAGCCAGATCGGCGTCGCTCACCTGACCCCGGGCCTCGACGACCTTGCGGGCGAACTGGACCGCCGCGTCGCGCTTCGGGTCCGTCGCATGGCCCTTGCGCGCAAGAATGATTTCATCGGCCGGCAGCTTCGCCATGTGCTCGGCCGTGAAGCTGTGAACCGTCAGGCAGTAGTTGCAGCCGTTCACTTCGGATACGGCCAGGCCGATGCTGTCGCGCGTCTTCACATCGAGCGCCTTGCTCAGCGAGCCGAGCAGCGTGGCCCATGCGTTGAACGCGATCGGACTTTGCGCAAACGACGCCATCATATTCGGCGTGAAGCCGATGTTCTTCGTGAACGCGTCGAGCGTCGGTTTCGATTCGGCCGGCACCTGCTCCGGCTTCAGCGCTGAAGTTCTTGCCATCGTAGTCTTCCTTGTAGGTTACGGCTTTGGGATTACTCAAACGAGGCTCTGCACGAGGCCGGCCATCGTCGGTTCGATCGTCGCGATGAGCGAACGGCGCACTTCGTCCGCCTGAGCCTCGTCGATGAAACTCGTGCCCTGCAACGGCAGGTAATGGACCGTATTGAGACCGATGCAGCCGAGCGCCGCAGTCAGATAGGGCCTAAGGAAATCCGGCTGATTGGCTCGATCACCGGTGAACACGCCACCCGAAGCGATCGCGACGAATACCGGACGGTCGCGCAGCATGCCGACCTTGCCGGCCGGCGTCGCCTTTATCGTGCGCTCGACACGAAGGACCTGATCGATCCACGCCTTCAGCACGGACGGAACCGTGAAGTTGTTCATCGGCGTGCCGATGACAACGACATCGGCACGCTCGACCTCTTCGATGAGTCGCTCGGACGGCAGCACCGCCTCGGCGGATCGCCCCGCCGCCGCCAGCGACGCGAGCGTCGCAAGCGCGGCTGCATAGGCGGCACCGGCATGAGGTATCGGCTCAAATCCCAGATCGCGGCGGCTCACATCCGCGCCGGGGAGAATCGCGACAAGTTTCTCGACGACCGCCGCCGACAGCCGTCGACTGTGCGACTCCGGCCGCGGGCTGCAATCGATGTGCAGGATATTCATGCGAATTTCTCCGGCCGCGTCACCAGGGCAATCGCGGCGTCGAGCATCTGTTCAGGCCTGGCATGGCGGCTATCGCGGCGCAACGTCCGCGCGTCACCGGCTTTACGGATCATCAAACGAGATCCAGCACGTCGGCCACCGGACGGCGCGGCTTCTGCGCCCAGTTCCCCGGACGCTCCGCGCCGACGGCCAACAGCAGCACCGGTACTTCGTCTTCGGCCAGTCCGAATTCGCGGTGCACCGCGTCGGCATCGAAACCGATCATCGGCGTCGAACCCAGGCCCAGCGAGCGGGCCGCATAGATCATCGCCGACGCGCCGAACGTCGCCGTGCGCACGGCTTCATCGCGGCGGCGCTGCGGGTACGCCATATACAGATCGCGTGCGGGGTTTTCCCACTCCGGCACCATCGCCGCCGGCATCACGCCCGCTTGCACCAGCGGAGCCAGCCGCTCCGGAATGACGCTGGTATCGACCAGCTGGCCGCACACGATGAAGGTCACGGCCGCATCGGTGACCGCCGGCTGATTCCAGGCAATCGGACTCAGCCGGGCCTTCGCTTCGCGCGTGCGTACGGCGATGAAGCGCCAGTTCTGCAAGTGGAAGGATGTCGGCGCGGAGGTGCCGATTCGCACCAGCTCGCGGATCTGGTCGTCGCTCAAGCTGGCGGACGGATCGTAATACTTGGCGGCGCTGCGGCTCAGGATACATTCGATGACTGCATTGGTCATGGTCAATCCTATCGGTGAAGGAATAAGTGGAGATACGAGGTGCTATTTATCTGACCGGTGTGGTCAGTTCCTTGTCGTTGCTTGCAACGACGCATACCGCAAACAGCTTTGCAGATTCGGCTTTGCTCGCATTCCGGCTAATGAGATGGCGCGCGCCATGCGGTTCGGACCAGATCCCGTGCGCGCGGTACACGGCGACCTCACCACCATTCATCCTTGATGCGATTGAGACTGATACCGCGCACGCGTAGATGAAAGCGGACTTGCGTGCACGTGAGGTACTGAAGCAGCGTCCAGCGGATGCCGGACTTCCATAGCGGCCACCGATTTATCCGGCGGATGGAATCGCCTGCTCGAAGATCCGCTTCACGCTTTCGGCGGCCTCGTGTGGCGCGGCATCAGCGCTCACGAAGAGCGCAAATATCGCGCACGACACAGGCCGAATCGGGCGCATGATCAGGGCCGGCTATCTCGCTATCGGCCTTGCATTTGCAGCGGCGATGGTGCGAAATTTTGTCCCATCGATGGTGCGAATAGAAGAACCAAGATGTGTCATTCGCGTGTGTACCAAGCACACGAATCCGAAACGGCAACTTCGGCTCGACAGAGAGCCAGGCTTTGTTGGCGGAATGCATTCGCATGAGGATTGGCGGCGCACGGAGCCCGGTCTGCCGGGGCCAGGTAACCGGCTGCCCGTGCGGCGGCACGAGGCCGCGCAGCACGGCGTGGCGCGCGGCACAGTTCAATCCGCTTATGAAAGATTGCCCGATGTCGGGACGAGCGAAACGCGCGTGGCCGCGACTCGGCTTCGAGCGCCGCGGCTCGGGCTATTGATGAAGATTTTATGAAGGCTCGTGATGAAATGAACGCTGGGCCGGCAATTTTTCAGCCCGGCATTCAAGCGTTTTAAGGGCGAGCGGTAAAACAAGCGATAAAGCTCTATTTACGCGCGCTTTTCCGATCTATTGAAGACTGTCAGAACGTCCGCCGCGGCCCGGCTTGCCGGCATACCGCGCGACGACAGACCGCCGGGCCCGCGGCTGCCGCATTACTCGTAGCGTTTGCCATCCGCCAGCAGTTCCGGCGTACCGATCACGGCGTTCAGACGATCGAAATCGAGCATGCGATCGCGCCACCCGCCGGTCGAGCCGGACGCATGCAGCCCCGCATAGTAGCCTTGCAATGTGTGTGCGACCGCGCGCGCGGTGCCGCCCGGAAAGATGACGATCCCGAAGCCGAGCGCGCCGAGTTCCTGCGCGCTTTGTATCGGCGTCTTGCCCCCTTCGACCATATTGGCGAGCAGCGGTACACGGCCGGCAAAGCGGCTGCACGCGGCCGACATCTGCTCGCCGGAACGCAGCGCCTCGATAAAGAGCGCATCGGCGCCGGCCTCGAGATAGCGCTCCGCGCGCTCGAGCGCGGCCTCCAGCCCTTCGACGGCCACGGCATCGGTGCGCGCAAGGATCAGTGTGTTCGCGTCGTGACGCGCATCGACGGCCGCATGCACCTTACCCACCATCTCGGCGGCGCTGACGACGGTCTTACCGTCCAGATGCCCGCAACGCTTCGGAAACGCCTGATCTTCGAGCTGAATCATGGCCGCGCCCGCGCGCTCGAAGCCGCGCACCGTACGCTTGACATTGAGTGCATTACCGAAGCCCGTATCCGCATCGACGATGACCGGTTGTCCGACGCGCTCGGCAATGCGCGCGAGCGTATCCTCGACTTCCGAATAGGTGGTGAGGCCCACGTCGGAGCGGCCGAGCCGCGTATACGCAATCGACGCGCCGGACAGGTAAAGCGCTTCGAAGCCGGCTTGCGCGGCGATCAGCGCGGAAAGCGCGTCATAGACGCCGGGCGCAAGCAGAACGCCTTGCGCAAGCCGCGCCTTCAGTGACGGCGATGTCGTCATGCAGTTGTCTCCTGAGTGATAGAGGGTGTGCGTTGCGAGATCACGGTGTGCGCCGCGATATGGCCTCCTGCGACAGCCGAGAGCAGCCCGTTACCCGACAGATAGCCCCATACCGCGTTTCCCGACACACCGCGCGCGGCGCCGCCCGCGGCGAGCAGATTCGGCAGCGGCGTGCCGTCCTCGCGCAGCACGCGGCACTGCGCGTCGATATCCAGACCTCCTTGCGTGTGGAACAGCGCGCCGGTGACCTTGATCGCATACCACGGCGCGGCCAGCGCACGTGTGAAGCGGCGGCCGTCCGGCGCGGCGAGTCCGGCTGCGATGCCGTCGAGCGTGCCCCGCAGCGTGCCCGCGTCGCAGCCGATCAGCGCGGCCAGCGCGTCGATGTCGTGCGCGGTTTTGAGCGCGCCGGCGGCCTCCGCTTCGCGGAAGTCGGGGAAGGTGCGCGCAAGCGCGAGCGTTTGCGCATCGAATACGGTCCAGGCCACCCCACCCGGCTGCGCGAGGACATGCACGGCCGCTTCCGAATAACCGTGCGTCTCGTCATGAAACCGCCGGCCCGCGCAGTTGATCTGCACGCCGCCATCCATGATGACGGCCCACGTGATCAGGATGCCGTGCGGGCTCGCCCACGAGCCGTGTCCCTGGTAGCCGCCTAGATCCGCTTGCGCGGCGCCGAGCTGGCGGCCCCACAGCAGCGCGCTGCCGTCGTTGCCTTCGTGGCCGCCGGAGACGGCCTCGGCCATCTCCGGAAGCAAGGCCGCGCGCAACGCGGCGTTGCCGCCGAAACCGTTGCACGCGAGCAGCACCGTGTCGCAACGAAGATATTCCATCGCGCCGTCGGGACGCTCGCCGCCCACCGCGACGATGCGCTGGTCGTCGTCGATCCAGAGTTCTCGCACCAGCGTGCGTGTGAGAAGCGCCGCGTCGGTTGCCGCGACCGCGCGTTCCAGCGCGGCCATCAGGGCGGCGCCGGTCCGCTCGGGCAGGCTGTGCATGCGCCGCGCGGTGTGGCCCGGATACAGAAAGCCGTCGAGAATCTCGAACCCGAGACCGTGATGCGCGAGCGCGTCGATCGCCGCGCCCGACGCTTCACTGTAGGCCCGCACGAGGTGCGCGGCCGCCGTGCCCTCGGTCTTGCCGAGTATGTCGGCGGCAAAGCGCGCGGCACTGTCGTCGATACCCGCGGCGCGCTGCACCGCGCTGCCGGCCGCCGGAATAAAGCCGGACGACAGCGCGGTCGAGCCGCTCGGCACCGCGTCGCGTTCGAGCAATACGCAATCGATGCCGGCATCCTGCAATGCGAGCGCCGCGGTCAGCCCGCACGCTCCGGCGCCGACGATCACCACACTGACGTGCGGCACATCGGCGGCGGGCGGCAAGCCATGTCTGACGATCGGCGCGCTCATGATGCCAACCGGCCCGCGAAGGCCTCGCAGGACACCACGTCGGCAACGGTGCGCAAGTCGGCCAGCGCGGCGTCGTGGGCGGCCTGGGTGGACGCCGCGCAACCGTCCGCGAGCACCAGCACGCGATAGTCGCGCATATGCGCATCGCGCGCGGTGCTCGCGACCCCGCCATTGGTGACGATCCCGCATACGGCAACCGTATCGATGCCCGCGCGGCGCAGCAGCCAGTCGAGCTGCGTATTGAAGAACGCCGAGTAGGCAACCTTCGCCACCGACGCATCGACATAGCCGGCCAGTTCGGGCACGGTTGCGTGTCCCGCCGAGCCGGCCATGAAATCGCCGCGCGCGAGGAATGGGCGCAACCGCTTCAGATGCGGCGAGATCATCGGTTCGCCGTGCGCGTCGGGCCATAGCGTGAACTGGCTGGTCGCGACGTAGCCGCCGCGCGCCTTGAGTTCGCGGGCAAGCGGCGCGATCCGCGCGGGCAGCGCGCGCGCCTCGGGCGCGATTGCGCCGCCACGGTCGTATGCGCCGCCCGCGCCGATAAAGTCATGTTGCAGATCGACGATCACGAGCGCGGTGCGCCGTGTGTCGAAACAGAGGTCAGGTGCGCTCATCGTCAATTCCTCAGCAGGCGTCGCGCGTGATCAGCAGATTGCCGAGCGCGTCGACGCGCGCGGTGAATCCCGGCTCCAGCCAGATCGTGGTGTCCGATTGTTCGAGAATCGCCGGGCCGCTCACGAGCGCGTCGACCGGCAGCGCGAGCCGTTCGTAGCGCGTCGCCTGCCACCACCGCCCGGCGTGATAGACCTGCTGCGTGCCGAGCGGCGCGGGCATCTGCCGGGCCTGCGGCGCGAGCACCGCGAGATCGAACTTCGGGCGCACGCCGATGCGCGCATAGCGCAGGTTCATGATGCGCACGGCAATACCGTCGAGCGTGCGGCCGAACGCGTCACGATAGACCGCTTCGAACGCACGCGCGATGCCCGCGCGATCGAGCGCGTCGCGAGCCACCGGCACTCGCACGGTATGGCTTTGCCCCACGTACAGCATGTCGAGTTCGATGGCCTCGCGCACCGCATCGAAACGCACGCCCGCCGAGTCGAGACGCTGCTGGCACGCCTGCGCCATCGTCTCGACGCGCGCGCGCAGATCGTCGGTGTCGAGCGCCGCGAGCGGCTGGTTCAGCGTCTGCACGCTGTCATGGCGCATGTCTGCGATCACGCAGCCGAGCGCCGACGTGACGCCCGGATAGCGCGGCACGATGCCGGTGGTCGTGCCGACTTCGCGCATCATTGCGCACACGTGCAGCGCGCCGCCGCCGCCGAATGGCATATAGGCGAACTGGCGCGGATCGTGCCCGCGTTCGATCGATACGAGCCGGATCGCGCCCGCCATGCGCGCGTTGGCTACAGTCAGAATCGCTTCGGCCGCCGCGTGCGGATCGAGCCCGAGCGGCTCGGCCACATGTGTCCGGATCGCGGCGGCGGCGCGTTCCGCATCGAGCTTCGCGAGCAGGCCGCCGCCGAGCGGACGGTCCGCCGCGATGCGGCCGAGCAGCACGTTCGCATCGGTCACGGTCGGGCGCGTATTGCCGTGTCCGTAGCACGCGGGGCCGGGATTGCTGCCCGCCGATTCGGGCCCGACCTGCAGCAGCCCGCCCGCATCGACCGACGCGATCGAGCCGCCGCCCGCGCCGATGGTCTCGATCTGGATCATCGGCGAGCGCACCACCATGCCGAATTCGATCGAAGTCTGCGCCGACAGCGACGCCTCGCCGCCCGCCACCAGCGACACGTCGAACGACGTGCCGCCCATGTCGCCCGTCACCACGTTCGGGAAACCAGCGGCGCGTGCGATCGCCGCGCAGGCGATCACGCCGGCTGCGGGTCCCGACAGCGCGGTGCGCACCGGTACGTCGCTCGCGGTCTGGCGCGACATGATGCCGCCGTTGCTCTGCACGACCAGCAGTTCGCCAGCGAAGCCCTGCGCCTTCAGATCGCGCTCGAGACGTCCCAGGTAGCTGCCGACGACCGGTTGCAGCGCCGCATTGAGCGTCGCGGTCGAGCAGCGTTCGAATTCACGGATCTCCGGCAGCACCTCGGTGGCCGCCGTCACGTTCGCGTTCGGCCACAGCGCGCGCACGGCCGCGACCGCGCGCTGTTCGTTGAGCGGGTTCGCGTATGCGTTCACGAAGAACACGCAAACCGCTTCGCAGTCGGCATCGAGCAGCGCCTGCGCGGCCGCGCGCACCTGGCCCAGATCGACCTCGGTATGGATGGTGCCGTCGGCGAGCACGCGTTCATCCACCTCGATACGCAGATTGCGCGGCACGACGGGGGTGAAGTCGCCGCGCAGTCCCCAGGTGGCGGGACGATCGCGGCGGCGCATTTCGAGCACGTCGCGAAAGCCGGTGGTGGTGATGATGCCGGTGCGCGCGATCTTGCGTTCGAGCAGCGCGTTGGTGCCGACCGTGGTGCCATGCACGATCGTCGCGATCGCGCTCGCGCCGCGTGCGCCGCCCCGCTCGCCCGCGCCGGTAGCGCCGGCCACGCGTTCGATTCCGTTCATGAAGCCGCGCGCTTCCTCGCCGCGCGTCGACGGCACCTTGACGATGCGCGCCGCCCCGGCGGCTTCGTCGAGCACGAACAGATCGGTGAAGGTGCCGCCCACATCCACGCCGACGACGAGCGGCGCCGCGTGATTCGCGACGCTGCTTGCCGCGCTGCTTGCTGCGCTATTTGCCGCGCTATTTGCCGCGCTATTTGCCGCGCTGTCTGTCACATTGTTTGTGTTTGCCGTGCTCATGCCTGTTGCTCCTTGCCGCGCGGCGCGCTGCCGGCGCCGCTGCCCTCGTTGTCCGGCTGCGTCACGTAGCCCATTGCGCGGTCGTGCCGGCGCGCCGCTTCGCGGCGGCGCGCGGGGTCGCCATACCCGCCGCCGCCGGGCGTCTCGAGGCGCACGCGTTCGCCGCGCGCAAGCCGGATGCCGAGCATCTTCGATGTCATCGGCGGCGTGTGCCATTCGCCTTCGTGCTGATAGCGGAACACGTTGGGCACCGAGCTTTCGCCGCCCGCGATGCCTTGCGGCGCCGAGCGCCCGCGTTCGCCGAACACGAATGCCTCGGCGTTTTCTTCGAGCAGCTCGATCTCGTAGATCGCGCCGAGACCGCCGCGATGCTCGCCGTCACCGGCCGAGTCGGGACGCAGCGCCCATTGCGTGAAGCGCACCGGATACGCGGCTTCGAGAATTTCGAGCGGCGGAATCGTCGCGGTCGAAATCGGCGCGTTGCCGTGCGACAGCCCGTCGCCATCCGCATGGCCGCCGTGGCCGCCGCCGAAGAAGCTGAACATCACCCAGCGCTGCCCGGCGCGCGCCGGGTCGCTGCGATAGCCCGCGATCGACAGCGCGTTGATGGTGCCGTACGCCTGCGCCATCGCGCGCTCGGGCGCGGCCTGCGCCATCGCGCAGAAGATCACGTCGATCATGCGCAGGATGGTCTCGGTGTAGCCGCCCACCGGGCGCGGCCGCTGCGCCGAGATCAACAGGCCTTCGGGCAGCACGAAGTCGACCGCGTCGAGCACGCCGGCGTTGGCCGGCACGTCCGGAAACAGGTGCTTGAGCGCGACGTAGCACGCGGCGATCGCGGTCGCGCGGGAGATGTTCACAGGCCCGCGGCAGGCCGGCGAAGTGCCTTCGAAGTCGAGCGTCAACGTATCGCCGGCAACCCGCATACGCAGCGCGATGGTCAGCGGCTCGTCGCGCACGCCGTCGTTATCGAGCGTGTCCCGATACGCGTATTCGCCATCCGGCAGCGCCGCGATATGCGCGCGCATCAGCTTCACCGCGCGCTCGCGCAACAGGCCGAGCGCGTCCTGCACGGTCGCGTCGCCGTATTCGTCGAGCAGATCGGCGAGCCGCCGCGCGCCGAGTTCGAGCGCCGCGAGTTGACCGTTCAGGTCGCCCCACAGGCTGTCGGGCAAACGCGTATTGGCCTTCAGGATCGCGAGCACGTCGGCTTCGAGCGCGCCGCCGCGCACGATGCGCACCGGCGGAATCTGCACCGCCTCCTGCCAGCATTCGGTCGCCGCCGGGTTGTAGTTGCCCGGCACCGCGCCGCCCACATCGTGCCAGTGCGCGGCCGACGCCAGATAGCAATACAGCTTGCCGTCGCGAAACACCGGACGCACGAGCTTGAAGTCGTTCGCGTGCGTGCCGCCTTCATAAGGGTCGTTGAAAAGCCACACGTCGCCGTCGCGCATGCCGCCGCGCCCGGCCGCCGCATGCGCGGCCGCCTGCACCGCGAACGCCATCGCGCCGACGAACACCGGCAGGCCGGATTTGCCCTGCACGAGCGTCGCGCCGCTCGCGGCGTCGTAGATGCCGTGGCACGCGTCGTGCGCCTCGGCGATGATCGGATTGAACGCGCTGCGGTACAGCGTCGCGTCCATTTCGTCGGCGATCTGTTCCAGCCGGCCCTTCAGGACCGCCAGCGTGACGGGATCTAGCATGATGAAGCTCCGTGGTTTTGCGTATAGCGCTGCTTGAGCAGATTCAGCAAGCCGCCGGCGTCGGCCATGTCGAGAAGAAATCCCGGCACGCTTTCGCACCCGAGCCGGCTGCCGTCGGCGCGTTCTATATAGCCTGCGCGCGGCGCGAGCGCGAGCGCTTCGCCGTCGGCGATGCGCGGCGCGTCGGCGCAGGTGAGCAGCAACAGCCCGACGTTGAACGCGTTGCGGAAATACAGGCCGCTGAACGACGGCGCGATCACCGCGCGCACGCCCAGATGCACGAGCGCGGCGGCGGCCTGCTCGCGCGACGAGCCGATGCCGAAATTCGCGCCGGCCACCAGCACGTCGCCCGCGCGCACCCCGGCGGCAAATTCCGGACGCACGCGCTGCAGGCAATGGCGCGCGATTTCGTCGATGCCGAACTTCATGTATGCGCCCGGCGCGAGCGCGTCGGTGTCGATGTCGGCGCCGACGCACCACGCGCGATGGCGCGTCGCGTCGCGCTGCGGATCGCGCGGCGTGCCCGGCGAACAGGAGGATTGAACTGCGATGGTCATGGTCTCAGGCAAGCATGTCGCGCGGATCGGCGATGCGCCCGGTAAGCGCGGCGGCGGCGACAGAGTAAGGAGAGCCCAGATACACCTGGGCCGTTTCGGCGCCCATGCGCCCTTTGAAATTGCGCGCGGTGCTGGAAAGCACGGTCGCGCCTTCGGGGATCGAACCGCCGTAGCCCGCGCACGCGCCGCACGAATTGGCGAGCACCTGCGCGCCCGCGTCGCGCAGCACGTCCATCACGCCTTCGCGCGCGGCCTGTGCTTCATCGCGCGCCGAAGCCGGCGCCACCACGAAGCGCAGGCCGTCGGCCACGCGGCGCCCCCTCAGCACGCGCGCGGCGGCGCGCAGGTCTTCCAGCTTCGCGCCGGTGCACGCGCCCAGATAGGCGACCTGCACGGCCACGCCGTCGAACGCATCGACCGGTTGCGTGTTGGCCGGGCTGTGCGGCGCGGCGATCTGCGGCGCGAGCGTGCCCGCATCGAACTCGTGCAGTTCGGCGGCGGCGTGCTCGTCGCTCTGCCAGCGTGCGACGTCGTCTGCGCCGACGTCGGTCACGCCGACCGAGCGCAGATACTCGACGGTGATCGCGTCCGGCGCGACGAGACCGACCTGCGAACCGAGTTCGGCGCTCATGTTCGACAGCGTCATGCGTTCCTGCATCGGCAGCGCGCGCACGGCTTCGCCGCAGAATTCGACGGCCTGGTAGCGCCCGCCGTTCATGCCGAAGCGGCCGATCATGTGCAGCATCATGTCCTTCGCGGTGACGCCGTCGGCGAGGCGCCCGTTCCAGCGCATCCGGATCGTCTCGGGCACCTTGACCCAGATTTCGCCCGACACCGCGACGCCCAGCATTTCCGTCGCGCCAATCCCGAACATATACGCGCCCAGCGCGCCGCCGGTCGGCGAATGCGAATCGCCGCCGACGCAGAACATGCCCGGGCGCAAATGACCCTGCTCGGGCAGCACGACGTGACAGATGCCGACCGAGTCGTAGACGTGCGGCAGCGCCTGCCGCGCGGCCCAATCGCGCGCGATGCGCACGATCCGGCGCGATTCGTCGTCTCGAGCCGGTACATAGTGATCGAGCACCAGCACGATCTTCGACTTGTCCCACAGCGTCGCGCCGAGCGCATCGAGCATCGGCTGCAGACGGCGCGGGCCGCTCGAATCATGGAACATCGCCAGATCGACGCTACAGGTGACGATTTCGCCCACCTCCACCGTGTCGCGGCCACACGCGGCGGCCAGCAGTTTCTGCGTCAGCGTTTGTGCAACAGACATCGATTACATCCCCAGGTAGGCGCGGCGCAGATCGCCGCTCGCGAGCAGTTCGGCGCAGGTGCCGCCGTGGCGGATCGCGCCGTTTTCCAGTACGTAGCCGCGCTGGCCGGTTTCGAGCGACTGGCCGACGTTCTGCTCGACCAGCAGGATCGACAGCCCTTCGCGTTGCAGCCGCGCGATCAGCGCGAACAGTTCCTCGACCATCAGCGGCGACAGCCCGAGCGACGGTTCGTCGAGAATCAGCAGGCGCGGTTCGGCCATCAGGCCGCGGCCGATCGCGAGCATCTGCTGTTCGCCGCCGGACATCGTGCCGGCCGCTTGCGCGATGCGCTCGCGCAGCCGCGGAAATAGCTCGAGCACGCGTTCGAGGTTGCGCTCGCGCGCCGCGCCGGCCCGCGCGAACGCACCGAGCGCGAGGTTCTCGCGCACGCTCAGGTTCGGGAAGATGCGCCGGCCTTCCGGTACGTGAATCAGCCCTGCCTGCACGACCTCGCGATAGTGGCGGCCGGTGAGCTCACGGCCGTCGAATCGCACGCGGCCGCTCCAGGCGGGCACGATTCCGGACAGCGTGTTGTTCAGCGTGGTCTTGCCCGCGCCGTTGCTGCCGAGCAGCACGACGATCTCGCCTTCGGCGACCTGCATGTCGACGCCGCGCAGCACTTCGACGCGGCCATAGCCGGCACGCAGGCCTTTTACTTCGAGCAGCATGCTCATTGCGCACCTCCGGCCCGGGCGGCGGCGGGTGTGGTGCCGGCCGCCGCCTGGGTTGCGGCCTGGGTCGCCGCCGGCGTTGCCGCGCCGGCCCGATGAGCCGCGAGCCGTTGCGCGGTGCCGTGACCGAGATACGCTTCCACCACGGCCCCGTCGGCAGTGACTTCATGCGGCGCGCCCGCCGCGATCAGACGGCCTTGCGCCAGCACCCACACATGTTCGGCGAGACTCATCACCGCGCGCATCACGTGCTCGATCATCAACACGGTGACACCGCTCGCGGCAATCTCCCGCACCACCGGAATCATTTCGTCGATCTCGCTCGGGTTCAGGCCCGCCAGCACTTCGTCGAGCAGCAGCAAACGTGGACGCGTCGCGAGCGCGCGCGCCAGTTCGAGGCGTTTGCGGCCCGCGACCGTGAGATCCGCGGCGGGCTTGTCGAGTTGCGCGTGCAGATGCACGCGCTGTGCGATGGCCTCGGCTTCGCGCAGCGCCGCGCGCCGCTCGCGCAGATGCAGATGCGCGCCGACCGCGATGTTCTCGCGCACCGTTTGCGCGCCGAATGGTTGAACGATCTGGAACGTGCGCGTAAGCCCCTGGCGCGCGGTCACATGCGGCGCCTGTCCGGTGATGTCGCGCCCCAGAAATTCGACGCGGCCCGCGGTAGGCGCGAGAAAACCGGACAGCAGCCCGAACAGCGTCGTCTTGCCCGCGCCGTTCGGACCGACCAGCGCGCCGAGCATGCCCGGCATGATCGTCAGATCGACGTCCTGCACGGCCTTCAGACCGCCGAACGTGATGGAGAGGCCCGCGGCTTTCAGGATGGGTTCAGACACGGGCCTTCTCCTCGGCGGCAACAGGCGGCACGGCGGCATCCGCGGGCTCGCGCCGGCCGGCAAAAAGCCGGCGCACCGACGCGCCGGCGCCGGACAGGCCGCGCGGCAGAAACATCACGATCACGACGAGCACCGCGCCGTAAATCACCATCGAAAGACCCGGCAATTCGCCGAACAGATTCCGGGTGGCTTCGCCGAGCAGGTAGAGGATCGCCGCGCCAAGCACCGGCCCCCACAGCGTGCCGAGTCCGCCGACGATCGCGCCGACCAGCGCCTGAACCGAGATCGTCGCGCCGAACGCGATGTCCGCGTCGATGTACTGGAACATCTGCACGTAGCACGCGCCCGCCGCGCTCATGAACAGCCCGGACAACGCGATCGCGCCGAGCTTCACGCGCAGCGGATTCACGCCCACCGCGCGCGCCGCCTGTTCGTTGTCGCGGATCGCCTGCAGCCATGCGCCGTAGCGCGAGTGGCGCAGCCATGCGGTGAGCGCGAGCGCGGCCGTCACGAAAACCAGCAGCACCAGCGCATAGCCGCGCGGCGACGCGAACTGCAGATTGGCGAAGCGCTGGTGCAGCGGCACCATCAGGCCGACCCCGGCGCCGGTGAACGGCAGCGAGACCGCGAGGATGCGGAACACCTCCGCGAAGGCCAGCGTGACGAGCGCGAAATACGAACCCTTGAGGCCGTAGCGGAACGTCACCGCGCCGATGACGAGCGCCGTCACCGCGCCGGCGCACAGCGCGAACGGCATCGCGAGCCACGGATTCCAGCTCCACTGCAACTGCGCGATCGCTTGCGCATAAGCGCCGACGCCGAAGAACAGCGCGTGGCCGAACGACAACTGCCCGCCGTAGCCGCCGAGAATGTTCCATGCCTGCGACAGCAGCACCGAGTACAACGCCATCATCACGAACGTCAGCGCGACGCCGGATTGCAGCATCAATAACGCGACCGTGACGACGGCGGCGAACACGACGATTAACCGAAGATCGCGCATCGCTTACGCCCTCGCGCCGAATAAGCCCTGCGGACGCAGAAGCACCACGATGATGAAGAGCGCGAAGATGCCCATCTGTCCGAGCGAATCGCCGAGCCACAAACCGCCGAGCGATTCGACCACGCCGATCAGCAGACCGCCGAGCAACGCGCCGATAAAGCTGCCCATGCCGCCGAGCACGACGATCGTGAAAGCGATCAGCACGAAGCCGTTGCCGACCTGCGGATTCACGTAGTAGGTCGGCAGCAGGAAACATGCGGCCGCGCCCACGCAGGCCATGCCGATGCCGAACGAAATCGCGTACACCCGTTCCACGTCGATACCCATCAACTTTGCGCCGTGCTTCTCGCGCGCGACCGCGCGGATCGCGCGGCCAAGACCGGTCGCACGCATGATCCAGAACAGCAGCGCCGCGCCCGTCAGCGCGCCGCCGAGCGCGATCAGCTTCGGCACCGCGAGCATCACCGGGCCGATCTCGACGGTGGCGAGCGTATAAGAGGTGTCGATCGTGTGCGTGTCCGAATGGAACACCACGAGCGCCAGATTCTCCAGCACGATCGCGAGGCCGAGCGTGACGAGCAGGATGTTCTCGTCCTTGCCGTGGCTCGCGCGCTCGATCACGCAGCGCTGCAACGCATAGCCGAGCGCGAACATGCCGAGCGTGACGAACGGCAGCGCGACGTAGGGATCGATGCCGAACTTCTCCTTCGCGAGCCAGACCGCGTAGAGCGCGACCATCAGCGCCGCGCCGTGCGCGAAGTTGATGATGTGCAGCACGCCGTACACGAGCGTGAGGCCGAGCGCGATCAGCGCGTAGACCGCGCCCGTCGTCAGGCCGTTGAGCACGGCGGACAGCAGAATGACCGGGTCCAGCATGGCCTCAGGCCTTCAACGGAAAGACCGGCGCGACCTGCCGGTAGGTATCGGGCAGGATCACCTTGATGTCGTTGCCGGCGACCTGCGTGAGCAGCGGCCGCGCGCCGGTGTTCTGGCCGTTGGCGAAGCGGGTCGGCCCGTACGGCATGAAATGATTGCTGAACGTGCTCGCGTTGAGCGCCGCGGTGATCGCCGCGCGGTCGGTCGAATGCGCGCGCTCGATCGCGTCGGCGAGCAGCATCATCGACGTGTAGGTCATGAAGACCTCATAGCTGAAGAATGCGCCCTTCGCGTCGACGCGCTGCCTGAGCGGCGCGACGCGCGGATCCTTCGGATTGAACCAGTGATTGCAGTCGATGATGCCGCCGGCGATGTCCGGAAACTCCTTCAGGAACTTGTAGCTCGACGCCGCGCCGCCGAGCACCGAATAGATCGCTTTCGGGCGCACCTGCTGCTGCTTCATCGCACGCAGCAACAGCGCGTATTCGTTGTAGTAATTCGCCGGAATCACGATGTCCGGATTCACCGAACGCATGCGCAGCACGATGTTGTTGAAGTCGCGCGTCGGGTTCGCGTGCTTGACGACTTCCTTGACTTCGAAGCCGCGCGCCGGCAATTCCTTTTGCAGCAATTGCGCGGTGCCGGTGCCGAACAGCGACTCCTCGTGCACGATCATCACGGTCCTGGCGGGCTTGCCGGCGGCGGCGTTGAGCGCCGCGAGCCCGTCGACCGCCGCCGTCGAGCAGATGCGATAGCCCGGCCCGAAGCGAAACGTGTTCGTGAGTCCGCGCTCGACGATCTGATCGGCCACGCCGACATCGACCACATGCGGCAGTCCGTATTTCGCGGCGGTTTGCGTGGTCGCCAGACAGATGGCCGACGCGTACGCGCCGAGCACCGCGGACACCCCCGCCTCGTTCATCCGCTCCACTTCGGCGGAGCCCGCCTCGGGACGCGATTGCGCGTCGCCGAGCACGGCTTCGACCGGCGCGCCGCCGAGCGACTTGATACCGCCCGCCGCGTTGATGTCCTCGATCGCGAGCAACGCGCCCAGCCGGCATTGCTGGCCGGAATATGCGAGCGCGCCGGTGACGGGGTGCAGCACGCCGATGCGCACGGGTTTGCCGGCGGCGCGCGCGGTCAGCGAAACGCCCGAGGCGGCGCTCATGACGGCAAGTGCGGTGGACTGGCGCAGAAACGCGCGACGCGAATTCATGGACGATTCTCCAGGCGGGATCAAGAAGATTTGCCGGACAGCTCTTCGCTGACCGAAACTTTGGCGTCGATGTCGCCGACGCGTGAAAGCTGCATCTGATACTGATAGCGGTCGGGGCGGTAGAGGCCCTGAAGCAGTTGCACCGGGCGCTCGTTCACGTCGCGCACGAGTCGCGTGACGGCCAGCAGCGCGGACCCTACCGCCACCTCGAGATGCCGCGCGACGACCGCGTCGGCGAGCCGCGCGCTGATGGTTTGCGTCGCCGCGCCCAATTCGATGCCGGCTTCTTCGAGCAGCACCAGCAGCGGCTTGCGTTCGAGCTCCTTGCGCGTGATCTGCGCGAGTCCCTGCGGCACATGTGTCGTGATGTAGGAAATCGGACCCGGCTGCGCGCTGCGTACCCGAATGCTTTTGTGAACCGGCGCCCCGGTCTCTATCGCGAGCGCTTCCGCAATCGCTTCCGTGGCGTTCACCACGGTGCTGTCGATCACGTGAACCCGCGTGCGCAACCCCATCGTGACGATATTGCCGAGCAGGCCGTTTAGATGCGCCTTCTCGCGCGACACGCGCGCTCCCTTGCCGTTGCCGCCCGAGCGTCCCTGCTGCACGGGCCAGGTGCCGAGACCCGGACGGCGCACGATCAGACCATCCGCGACCAGCATTTCCAGCGACTTGCGAATCGTGATGCGGCCGACTCCGAACTGTTCGGCCAGTTGATGCTCGCCAGGCATGCCATCGCGATCGAAACGCCCCTCCTGCAACTGTTCACGCAGGACGAGGTAGATCTGGTGATACTTCGGCAGGGGTAAGGACATATCCATGGCGACGATTCTCGAAGTGTCATAATGTCTCGTCAATGGAACAAAGCATGCGTGAAATGTTCTATCGGGGAAACACCTACGCACCGGCTCGCGGCGCTCAGAAGCGATGCCGCAGACCGACGTAATAGCTCATCTGGTTATCCGCGCCGTTGAGCTTCACACCGGAGCCTCCGGTCCAGTTGGTGGTCGTGGTGCCGAAGAGTCCGGACCAGTCTCCGTCGACGCGCTCGTAAGCGGCGGCGAAATAGACGTCGGTGCGTTTGGACAGGAAATAGTCGACCACGCCGTACAGCGTCTGCCGCTTGCCGCCGAAGTTGCTCGCGGTGGTGTTGTTGTACATGTACGCGCCGATCAGTTGCCACGCGGGGGCGGGAAGGTAGCTCGCGGCGAGCGTGAAGAACTGGTCGCGCCGCGCGGCGGAGAACACCGAGCCGATCGCGGCGACCGTGGTCGGCGTGGCCGGGGTGCTCATGTTCGTGATCGATGCGGAATCCACGCCGCCGTTCGTGGCGTCGAAGCCCGCATCGCGCTGGCTTTGCAGATAGTCCGCGTGCAGCGATACCGCGCCCAGCCCTACTTTTGCACCCAGCGACCAGGTTTTGGCCGAGCGGCTTTGCGAGTCGCGGGTCTGCTGAACCTGGGCGGTCATCACGCTTTTGCCGTGCGTATACGAGAGGCCGCCCGACGCGGACGAGCGCGCGGAGTTATGACCCGCGATGCCGCCGAACGCATACTGCAGGTTCACGCCAAGCTCGCCGAACTTTCTGGTCCACGTGATCGCATTGTCGTAGCGCTGTCCGGTGAGGAACACGAGCCACGAGTTGGTGGGCGGCGCACCGATAAAGATCGGATCGACCGACGAGATCGCGACCACCGCGCCGGTGTACTGACGGCCCAGATCGACCTCGCCCCAGATTCCCTGAAGTCCGACGAACGCCTGGCGGCCAAACAGTTGGCCTTGCTGATCGAAGGTGCCCTTGTTCGAGTTGAAGCCGTTTTCAAGCACGAAGCGCGCTTTCATTCCACCGCCGAGATCCTCGAAGCCTTGCAGGCCGAAGCGGCTCGCGGAAAGAAAGCCCTCACCGGCCTGGTTCATCGAAACGACATGGCCGCCATAAGGATCGGCGTGGTTCTGGAACACCACGGCGCTTTCGATCACGCCGTAAAGCGTGACACTCGACTGAGCGCGCGCGGGCGATGCCGCCGAAGCGACAAGCGCGGCGGCGCAGGCCAGCACCGGTATCTTGCACGATAACTTGTTCATGTTCTTTTGCTTGTGGTCGGAAAAGAAAGTAACGGTTAATTGGTCTGTGCTTTCGCTGCGCGCGAGCGCGCCTCGCCCAGGCGCGATTTCACCCGCCAGCGGCAGGCGTCATAAGTCGACGGAGAATTTGCGCGGCGCGTCGTGAGGACACACCGCGCGACACAGGATCAAGCGCGCTTAATGCACGTTATTCGATCGATAGCGGAGAAATCATGAGCGGCACCATGAGAGTCAGCCAGGTGCGACTCTATGGGTCTCAATTTGTAGCGTCAATGGAACAAAGGCCCGGAAAATTGTCTTATCGGGCAAATCCCTAGAGCGCTATGGATAAGGTCGCTGAGCAGTCGAGTGACACGCGCCCGGCCAATCAAGCTGCAAGCGCGAGACAGAATTCCCGGCGAATATCAGCGGGAAGTGTGTGACGAATGTCGGCGGTCGACAGACATGTTGCGATGTAATCGAACGTTCGGCCGACTGACAGGTTTTATCGAAACCACTGCCGCGTGACAAGCCGGTCAATGACCCGTTGCGGTCGAGCATGAACTTCACATCGGCGCCACGCGTTCGCTGCCATCTCGCCGGCGGCTCTGAAGTCTATTAATGAGATTGGCACGGTGAGGCCGACTAGAACTTGTGCCGGATGCCTGCAACGACGGATAGCTGGTTGTTCGACGACGACGGCGAAAGACCGGCGAGATTAGCCCGCGCGCTTTGTCCGGTCGAATCCACTCCCGAAGCATGTTGATAGTTACCGACGAGATAGACGTCGGTCCTCTTCGAAAGGAAGTAGTCCGTGCCGAGACTGACCTGGTTGTAGCGTGCATCGTTGACGCCATATCCCTTCGTGTAGTCGTACGCGATACCCGCGAGGAATGCCGGCGTAAACTGGTACTTGAAACTGGCCTCGACATTGTGGAAAAAGGCCGATCCGCTATAGCCGTTCGGATTCAAACCCGGCTGCGACCCGAGGTCCTTGAACGAAGTATTGCTGTACGTTGCACCCAGCGTTGCCTTGCCGATCGCATACGCAACGCCACTGGTGAAGATATTCTGCGTTTTTGCCGACGCATATCCGGAGAACACGGTACTCGTGTTCATATTCGATCCGGTCGCACTCGATGCCGCGTTATTGCCGAAGAACGAGAAATTCGGATCCTCGATATGAAGGTAAGCGACGCCCGCGCTAAACGGTCCGCGCGAATAAGCGGCGCCTAACGTCCAGATCTGGTTGCGGTTGAAGTCGCCCGCGACATTGCCGAAGCTGAAGGCTCCGCCGAAGGTGAAACCCGACAGGTTTGGACTCGCATATTTGACCGCGTTGTTGATCCGGTTGGTGTTGTTCATATTATCGAGATCACCCGGATGGTCCCCGTAGTACGTGGCCCATTGCGTCGAGACCGCGAGCAGACTCGTGTAGTCAGTGACGGAGGTGTACTGACGGCCCAGCGTGACGGTCCCCAGACGGGTCGATGACAGACCGACGTACGCCTGCCCCCCGAACAGATTTCCAGCGGTCATTTTTCCGTTGGCGACATTGAAACTGTTCTCGAGCACGGCAATGGCGGAAAGACCTCCGCCCATGTTCTCCACGATGCGCATCCCCCATCTCGTGCCCTGCATGTTGCTGCTCTGCAGCATGTATTGACTGCCCCCGTTGACATTGTTCGTGTAGACCAGTCCCGCGTCGATGATGCCGTAAAGGGTCACGCTGCTTTGCGCGTGTGCGCCGACGGCGAGTGAACTGAGAGCGACTGCCGCAAATGCCTTCTTCATTCGATCAATCTCCGAATTGTAGTTATCCGGCGCGACGGAAATAACGCCGGTGAGTGTTCGTGTCTATTGGACGATTGAAGAATGCCGCAAAAATTCTGGAATCAAAAAAAACGGCCCTAGCTGTTAATGCGATCTTCCATTCCATTTTTGCAACGATCCGACGTGGGGGGTTGGAACGGCGCTGCCTTTGGATTGCCGCGAGTCGTGACGCCGCGGATTGCCGGTTCGAAGCCGGCGCGGCAAGCGATTCGGCTCGCAAGCCGTCGGACCATGCGGCCGCTTGATATAGTGCATTGCAGACAGGCCACATACGGCACGCACCGAAACGACCGGATACGCACGTGGCTGACAAACCGTGTCGGGCCGCCGCGGGCACGGAAGCCCCGTCATACGCGGGCCGGATCTCAGGCAATGCCGTCACGGCGCGATCGTTGCAAATTCAGGATCATAGGTTCCAGAAACATCGCGTGATTTAGCTTTTTGTCGGTAGTTAAATGGTTTGCCTTCGGGCAAGCGAGCGAGCTTACCGGTTCGCACCGAAGGACCAGGCAGGCCGGCATGGCAAGCGGCGGCTCGATCGGTCGCAATGACCGGCCGGCAATAACCCCAATTACGAGTACCGGAGACGAAATGGCGAGCAGTTCTATCCCTGCGGCGCGAGTCAACTCCCGATCGCGAACGCGCTCTGTCGCCGCGGGAGTTGCAGGCAACTTCATCGAATTCTACGAATGGACCATTTACGCGTATATGGCGCCGATCTTCGCGACGCAGATGTTCCCTGCCAGCGACGGTGCGGTGTCGCTGTTCCTGGCTTTTTCGAGCTTCGCGTTAAGTTACCTTGCACGGCCAGTCGGCGCACTGATCTTTGGCGCTTATAGCGACCGGATCGGCCGCCGGAATTCGATGTCCGTGGCCATTATCACAATGGGTTTTTGCAGCCTTGTTATCGCATGCACGCCGAACTACGCGACGATCGGTATCGCCGCACCGTTGATTCTCGTGGCCAGCAGACTGCTCCAGGGTATCTCCGCCGGGGGTGAAGCCGGCAGCGCCACCGCGTACCTCGTCGAATTCGCTAAGCCGGGCCGACGCGCACTCGCGGGCAGTCTCCAACAGGTGAGCACGGGTCTGAGCACGCTGAGCGGCCTCGGCACGGCGGCGCTGATCACCCGCCTGCTGACGCCGGAAGACCTTGCCTCATGGGGTTGGCGCATTCCCTTCTTCGTCAGCGTCGTGCTCTCGATCGTCGGCCTGTATCTGCGCACCCGAGCTGACGAGTCGCCGGTATTCGACCGGATGGCGAAGCGCCATGACAAGCCCGGCTTTTCTTTCGCCGCGCTGGCCTCCGCGTGGCGCTCCGTTTGCCTCGTCATCGCGCTCGCGTTGTTTCCTTCCATTGCGTACCTGACGTGGCAAATCTTTCTGCCGACCTACATCAGCGCGACCACCGGCCTGCCGAAGAGCGATGCGCTCAATATCAGCGTGGTCAGCGTTCTCATTTTCGTCGCCTGCATCATCCCTTCCGCGCTGCTTTCCGATAAATTCGGGCGCCGGCCAATGATGATTTCCTTCTCGATTGCGTCGATACTCTGGGCCTTTCCGACTTACGTCGGCATTCCCCACTTCGGGCAAAACATTCCGTACCTGTACCTGGTTTCCATCGTCGGAAACATCATCGTGGCCACGATGGCCGGAAGCATCGTGGCATGCATGGCGGAGCACTTCGACACCGCGGTTCGCGCCACCGGCAACGGTCTCGCGTACGCAATCGCGGTCGTCATTTCCGGCGCCAGCTTCCCGCCGGTCGTGTCCGGACTGATGGCCGGAAAACACTACACGGCGATATCCCTTTACATCGTCGCAGTGGCGATCGTAAGCCTCATCGCATCGTGGGCAATGCCGGAGACCAAAGACCGAAAAATGGGCGCTCACGCGGACGAGGCAGTGAACTGACACCGCGGCGAACGTGGTCAACGTCGGTCTGGCCGCCTGCCGGCCGACGCTCCGCGGAACATCGCGCTTTTCTACGGAAGAACTTCGGATTCGTTTTCGCCGAGTTCCTTCAACCATAACGCGAGACCCGCGCCAAGATGCTCGAGAAAGCTTCGCCCCGTCGCCGCGAGCGATCTGCGTGAAGGATAAACCGCAAATATCGCCATCGGCGCCGGCGCCCAGTCGTCGAGCACGCGTCGCAGCGCGCCGGTTTTCAGGTCGCCGATGCATACCGGGCGCGGCAGCCTGGCCATTCCCAGTCCGGACAACGCCGCGGATCTCGCCACCGACAGGTTATTCGTCAGAAACCGTGCGCGAATCGGAACCTCGACTTCCTCTTCGGCGCCGCGATGTAGTGTCCAGTGCGGTGCGTACGCGGAGTCCCACCATCCAATTGCATCGAGACTTGCAAGGTCCTGCGGCTTGCGCAACGGCCCCGCCGCTTTCAACCATTCGGGTGACGCTACGACTTCGTATGGCGTCAACATTATTTTTCTTGCCACGATATCCGAATTCGGCAGCCCGTTCATCGCGCCGCACAGCACGATGTCGTGCCGATCGAGCTGGCTCGCGAATGTTCCATCCGTCACGTTGACCGTGAGTTGAACAGCCGGATATTGCTTCGCGAACTGTGCGCTGATGTCCCCCACCGCCAACTGCGCGAGCACGATCGGACAAGCCACTCTCAGCGGTCCTCTTGGCTCGCTCAACATGGCCTCGGCAACATCGAGCGCGGCCTGCCCTTCCATCCGGATCGCGGCACCGTGCCGGTAGAGGTCCATCCCCAGCGAGGTAACCGAAAAATGCCGCGCGTTTCGATCGATCAACTGCACACCGAGTTGCCTTTCGAGCTCGTTGATCCGACGGCTTAGCTTCGATGTCGTCACGCCGCTGGCACGGCTCGCGCGAGTAAATCCACCCGACTCGATGACAAGCGCGAGTAAAGCCAGATCGTTGTAGGGGATCGTCATTTCATTACATGTCTTCGTTGCAAATATAGGATCGAATCTCGCAAAAACATCAGATGCTGTCAACTTACTGGCTTGATAAATTAAACCCTCCATGGCGCGCCGTGACGATCATTAACGGGCTCGCCAGGCGGCGAATTCCCACGTTGCCGTCTGGCATTCATGGCGTTCGCGTGCGACCGATCTGGCAGGTATCACTGCCTTGAAAAGGAGACAACCAATGCAGCAGCAAGCACGTCCGCCGGTAGCCACTTCCACCGGAACGCTCCGCGGGCGACTTATCAACGGGGTCATCGAATATCGAGGGGTGCCCTATGCGGCAGCCCCGCTTGGCGAACGCCGATTTGCGCCTCCTGTCGCCGCATCGCAGCAGAGCGGAATCCGCGATGCGGACTCGGATCGCCCAATCCCGCCGCAGACAGCCTCGCGAGTCTATGCGAGCATGGGCTCGTTCGAAGCGACGCAGTCCGAAGACTGCCTGTACCTGACGATCTGGTCTCCCGCGCATGAATCCGCGTCACGTCCGGTTGTTCTATGGCTGCACGGTGGTGGCTTTATGACAGGCGCGGGATCGGCGCCATGGTATGACGGCGCCGCGCTCGCTCGTGCCTGTAATGCGATCGTCGTCAACGTCAACTATCGGCTCGGCGCACTCGGGTTTCTTGCCATTCCCGGCATGTCGGAGGGCAACCTCGCGCTTCTCGACCAGACGCTCGCCTTGCAGTGGGTTCGCGAGAACATTCATGCTTTCGGTGGCGACGCGGACCGCGTAACGGTAATCGGGCAGTCCGGTGGCGGTCACAACATCGCTTCGCTTCTGACTGTTCCTCAGACCGAAGGCCTGTTCAGGCGCGCGGTACTGCTTAGCCCGCCGCTGGGCATCGGACTCCATTCGGAACAGGAAGCCGCGCGCACCCGTGAGACGTTCCTTCGCTTCTGCGATGTGCCGCACGGGCAGGATCAGGTCCGCACCGCATTGCGGGAATTGCCGGTCGATCGCATACTCGGCGCTCAGAGCGAGACGGCGCGCGCGCTCGGACGGATCGGCGCAGGCGACCTTCGCCCTCCTTTTATGCCGACCTCGGGTCATCCGCATCGACGCTCGATCTCGTCGCTGATCGGCGAGGCTGCGTTGGCCGCCTCGGCACGCAATGTACAAGTTATGATCGGCTGGACACGCGAGGAGGCAAATCTCTTCTACTACGGGCAACCGCCTTCTCTGCCAATCGACGACGAAGGACTGCGCCGGCTGGTAGCCGGTCTGCCGTATGGAGAAACGGAAATGTTGACCGAGCAGGTGAAAAAGCGCCGCCCGGATGGCACGCCGGCCCAGTGGTTCATGGACGCAGTCGCCGATGTGACTTTCCGGCTTCCCTGTATCCGATTTGCCGACACGGTGGTCCGAACGGGTGGCGATGCCTATGTCTATCAGTTCGACTGGCAATCCCCCGTGCGCGAGCTAGGTGCCTGTCACTGTATCGACCTGCCGTTTTTCTTCGGCAATTTCCAGCATTGGAGTAGTTCTCCGATGCTTGCCGGGGTACCCGAAGACACCTATCGGAAAGTGTCGACGCGAGCCATGAAGATGCTTGCGAAGTTCGTCAACGATGGCGACCCGGGGTTCAGTCGATGGAACGGAAACGAATCCTCGATACATCATCTGGAATAAGCTTCCCGACAATGCCACAGGAACTAATGAACCCGCGATCCCCGGGTGATATTCAAAACCCGTCGCAACCGCAAGCGACGACGAAGCCGAGTATCCCGATCACCTTGCTGACGGGCTTTCTGGGCGCCGGCAAGACGACCGTGGTGAACGCCTTGCTGAGCAACTCGCAGCACATGAAGATCGGTGTCGTGGTGAACGAATTCGGCGCGCTCGGCGTCGACGGCAAACTGATCGCCGGTTCATACGGTCCTGTCGTGGAACTTTCAAATGGCTGTGTGTGCTGCAGCACCGGCGAAGATCTGCTGAAAGGCCTGAATCAGATGCTCGGCAATTACGGTGAGCTCGATTGCATCGTGATCGAGACAAGCGGGCTCGCGGATCCATCGCCGGTGGTCGACGCGATTCATCAGGGCCGGCTCGCGCGCGCGGCGAGAATAGCGGGTGTCGTCACCGTTATCGACGCGGCTAACTTCGATGAAAATCTGGAACGCGCGGAAGCCGCGTTTCGTCAAATCGTGGCCGCGGATCTGTTTCTGATCAACAAGTGCGATCTGGTTGAAGATGCGGTTCCTTCCGCTATCAAACTCGGACTTTCGCGTTTGAATCCGCTCGCGCCTTCAATCAGTTGCGTGCGCGGACAAACACCCGCGGCGGTGTTGCTCGAGGTAGAGCGAGGAAATCATGGTGCCGGCGTACGCGAGCATTGCGCGCACGACACCAGATTCGAGAGCGCGGCAGTCTGGACACCCAGGCCGCTCGACACCCATCGATTCAATACGTGGCTCGACTCGCTGCCGAATACGATCTATCGCGCGAAGGGTCTGCTGCGATTTCAGGATCACGACGGCACTTATGCCTTTCATCTCGTCGGGGCGAGGCGGTCGGTCGAGCCGATCGTTGCGACCGAACGCAGCTTCTGCTCGCTCACCTTGATTGGCGAAAATATCTCTTCATTCGATCTTCAAAGCGGCTTTAGTCAATGCGCTGAAGCATAATACCGAGAACCCCATGAGTACCCTTAAAGCAGACATCATCGTACACGGCGGAACGATCCTGACAGTGGACGACAACGCTCCCAGCGCGGATTTCATCGCTATAAAAGGCACGAAAATCATCGGAGTCGGCGCTATCGAACAGATGAATGCCTATTCGGATCCGGCTACGCGGTTCATCGACCTGCACGGCAAGACGGCGATTCCCGGCATGATCGACAACCATACGCATCAGTTGCTGGCAGGCCTCGATAGCGATCAGGCACACGCAAAAGTCAATATCGCATCCGCTCAGTCGATCGACGAAATAAAGCAGAAAATTGCGGATGAAGCGCGCCGTATCGGCCCGGGAAAGTGGATAGGAACGTCGTGCATGTTCCGGGGCGCGCTCAAGGAAGGCCGGTTTCCAAACAGAACCGATCTCGACGAGGTCGCGCCCGAGAACCCGGTCTACATTTTCCAGTCCGGCAAAAATATCATCGCCAACAGTCTGGCGCTGAAGATCGCGCGAATCGGCGCCGATACGCCTGATCCGGTTGCCGACCCCAACTACTCCGACGGTCACATCGTTCGCGATCCGCAAGGTGTTCCGACCGGCCATCTGATCGCGGGTGCCGGCGATCTTGCGCGGCGGCGCTGGTGGGAGGCGCTCGATCAGCCAATGAAAAAGTGGGATTTCCTGCACTTCGATCGTGCAACCTATCTTTCCGCACTTCGAGCACAAATGCGGATCTTCAATTCGGTGGGTATTACCGCAACCCGCGATATGGGCACGTCGGCGGAAGAAATGGATGCCTACTTCGAACTGGCCGACCATGAACACGCTACGCTTCGAACCGAATTGATCGTCGGACTTCCGATTCGCTACGTGAACATTGCCGAAGCGCAGCAGATGATCGACCGGTATGAAGGCTATCAGCAGGGCGAATGGGGTGACTGGTGCCGTGTCGGCGGCTTCAAATTCGTGCTTCAGAACGATGGCTTCTGGTCACACTCCCCGGAGAAAGCACGCATTCTGATACTCGCAGCCAATCGGCTCAGGTGGACGCTCGCGATTCATGGCCCCGCGATGAACAATCAGGCCGCGTGGGATCAGTTGATGGAGGTGCTGGAGGAAGCCAACCGCGAGAGGCCGCTCGCCGGCCGGCGCTTCTCGTTCGAGCATTGGGTCGGGACGAAACGCCCCGAGCATCTGGCCCGCTTGCGCGAGTGGGGCTTTACCGTCGCCGCGAATCCACCGCTTTCTTATATGGGTGCGGGCCGCTCGTTCCGGATGCACCAGGCGTTACAGGAGGTTCGCATTTCCAGGGCGTCGCCGCTTTCACCGATGGATCACGCGAGGCAGGAGTGGGGCCTCGCGTTGCGCGACTGGATCGATGCGGGCCTGCTGGTCAGCGGCGGATCGGATTGTCCGGCGACCACCTACAGCCCGGATCAGCCGTTGCTTGGCATGTACGCGGCCAGAACCCAGATGAGCCTCGCGGGTGTGTTGCTGCCGGATCAATGCGTGACACCGGAAGAAGCGCTGCGGATGTGGACGCTCAATGCCGCGCGTTCGATGTCGGCCGAAGCACGCATCGGCTCTCTCGAAGTCGGAAAGCTCGCGGATATCGCGGTCCTGACCGCGAACCCGTTGACATCGACCGACGAACAACTGCTCGATATAAAAGTGGCAATGACACTTGTCGGCGGGAAAGTCGTCTTCAGCGCCGACGCATAGCAACCGACATCCGGTCAATCCGGTTGTCGCCAATCTCAAAGGCCGTCTCTGATTCCGGCGATACAGCAGACGGTCTCTACCCATCAGTTCGCCCGGTCGGCCGCGCATCTTGCGACCGGGCTCACGGGAGATAGCTCGTGCCGCACTTTCTTCTTAAATCCAGAATGACCGGAACCACCTGGGCTCGCCTGATCGCCAATCCGGAAGATCGCTTCGAGAAATCGCGCCAAGGCGCCCGGGAGTTCAATGGAGAACACATCGGCTATTGGTATTCGAGCGGCAGGTACGATATCTACAGCCTGCTTTTCGCACCTGACGTGACAACCGCGGGCACCTTGCAGGCCTGTCTGTTTTCGAGCGGCGGCTTCTCCGATTTCGATCAGACCACGCTGCTGACCGTGGATGAAATGCGAGAAGCCATCGCGCGCGGTAAGACGTGGCCTTCTTTCTCAGGGTACAGCACGCCCGGCGGCGCGAACGTCACGGAGAAGGATCGATCATGAGTTCATTTCTGCTGTACGGAAAATTCACGCCGGACTTTTGGTCGAGAATCAGGAACGAGGATCCGGCGGTCGCAGAAAACGAGATTCAGACGGAATCCAATCGTCTGGATTGCAAGCTGATCCACTTCTTTTTTGCGCTCGGCGAGTTCGATTTCTATGCCGTCTTTGAATCGTCTTCGTCCGCGAGCTTCAACACGGTCAGGCACAAACTGATGAGTCGCGGCTCGTACTCGCGCCTTCATTGCGAACCGCTCTTCACGTATGGAGAGCTTTTTCCGATGCCATAGAGGCGGCAATTCCCGCAGCGATACCGCGTTACCAACACACCCGCACGATGGACGCCGTGATCGAGCAGAACCCCCGCGTCGAGGCGCGCGAAGCGGTTCGGCTTCTGGCATCCGCGGTACGGGGGCAAACCGAGCCGAGCTATCTGCCGCGGCTGCAAGTGATTTTTCGCGAGAACATCCCAGTGAACTGAGGCTGGCTGCCTTCGGCATGCGACAGGGTTTTCACCGATGCCTGTCAAAAAATATCCTAAATATATTTGCCGAATATTTAGCTGCAGCCACCTCGGGAGTCTCGATGAGTACCACCCTGAGCACCACTCGCTGGACCGGCATCTTTCCGGCTATCACCACGAAGTTCCACGCCGACGAAAGCATCGACGCCGAAGGCACGATTCGTCACATCGACTTCCAGATTCGCAACGGCATCCAGGGCCTCGTCACCTGCGGATCGTCCGGCAAGCCCTCGCGACACGTCCGCTGGCGTACCAGTCGGTCGCCTGAAATTGCAGCCGCTCATTGCAGTCGTTCATTACGACCGCTCACGCAGACAGTTCCCCGATCGATCAGGAGCAGAGAAGAATGAAACGCAGAACCTTGCTGAAGATGGTGCCGGCTCTTTCAGTCACGTCGATGACCGGCCTCGGCGCGCGCTCCGCATTCGCGGATAACGGCTCGCTGACGCTGTTGACCTGGGGCGGACTGTGGGGCAACGGGATGGCCGAGAACGTCGACGCGCCGTTCCAGAAAGCCACCGGCTGGCGCATCGTGCAGGATCGCAGCTCGAGCCCGGTGGAGCGCGTCACCAAGATGAAGCTCGCGCTCAACAACCAGATCTACGACCTGGTTCAGTTGCACGACGGCGTGGTGCCGATGGCCGAGTCGCAAGGCGTGCTGGAAACCCTCTCCGAGAACTCGCCGAATCTGCCGTTCCTCAAGCAGATCCCGGCGCGTTTCAGATCGCAGGGCTGGGCCGCCAACATCTATTCGGCGCTCGGCATCGTGTACAACACCGAGAAGGTCAAGAACCCGCCGAAGCGCTTCGCCGATCTGTGGAACGACGAGTACCGCGGCCGCATCGTGCTGCCGGAGATCACCCATTCGATCGGGCCGTACATCATTCCGATCGGCGCGATGGCGGCCGGCAAGCCGCCTACCGACGAGCAGGCCGGCTTCGACATGCTGAAGAAGATGGCGCGCCTCGACCCGATCTGGGCCAAGGACACCGACACGATGATGAGCACGCTGCAAACCGGCGAAGCGGTGGTGGGCCTGCTGTACCGCTCGCAGACTTACACGGTGATGGACAAGGGCGCCAAAGTGCAATGGGTGCTGCCGGCCGAAGGCGCGATCACCTATACGTCCGGCACCGGCATCGGCAAGAACACCAAACACAAGGCGATCGCCGAGCAGTACGTGAACATGACGCTGAATCCGCAATATCAGGCGTGGGTGGCCAAGGTGTTCAACTATGCGCCGACCAATCCCGCCGCATTGGCCTTGCTGCCGCCCGAGCTGCGCGCACGGGTGGAGTTCACGCCCGAGCAGGCCAAACGGATCATCGACCTGGACCAGAAATCGATTGCCGCGAACCGGTCGCGCTGGACCGATCAGTGGAACCGCATCGTCTCGGGCTGACGCGATCATGCCACTCGAGATCGATCTGCAACGGCAGCCGCACCGGTTGGCGCCGGTGGTTCTCGCGCACCGCGCCGCCGCGCATGGGTTCGACGCGCATCTCGCGCCGGACGCCGTGACGCTCGACAGCCGGCTCGCCAACGCGCTGCCGGAACTGGGGCTGACAGCACAGGCGGGCGCCGCGCGCGGCCAGCGTCTGCGGCATCTGCGCGTGCTGGTCTACGCGGATGCCGCTGTCGGTTATCCGTATCACGCGTACTACGCACATGCGCTGTGGTCGCTCGGCATCGAGCACCGGCGCGTTACCGCGGCGGAAATCGCCGCTGGCGCGCTGGACCACGCCGACCTGCTGATCATGCCCGGCGGCTTCGCGACCTGGGGCCTCGATCGCGCGGAAGACCGGGTCGGCGTCGACGCCGCGATCGCCCGCTTCATCGACGCGGGCGGCGCCTATATCGGCTCATGCGGCGGCGCGTTCTATCTGGCGAGCGGCCGCCCCGGCTGGCTCGGCGTGGTACCTCGCAAGCCGCTCTATTCGCACGAGTACCTTCAGCCCGGCGTGGGCCTCGTCAATGTCGATCTTGCCGCGGGTCACGCACTTTGCGCCGGCCTGCCCGACCGGCTCGAACTGCCCTATTACCACGGCCCGATCTTTTCTTCCGCCGCCAGCGGCGACGGCTGCGACACCGCCGCGCTCTTCGGCGGCCTCGTGATGCCGAGCCGGCTCTTTATCGACAACCCGATCGATGCCGGACACTATCGCGCGGCGCAGCAGGGACAAGCGGCCATCATCGCGACCCGTGAGCAAGGCCGGCGCGTGGTGCTGTTCTCGCCGCATCCGGAAATGGGCGAGTTCCTGCGCCAGGGCATGGCGATCGACAGCTACGTGCGGCACTTCCTGCCGATTCGTGGCGACAAGGTGATGGAACAGACGCTGCGCTTCTACGAGCGCGAGGATTGCATTGCGTTTCGCCTGATCCTCAATGCGGTGACCTACCTCGACATTCATGCGCAGGATGCCCGCCCGGCCGCCGCCAACGACTCGCAACCCGCCTCCGCCGCCGGCATCGACCATGCGCGCTGGCAACAGATCGACCGTGCATGGCGTAGCGCCGCGGAGCGCGTCGCCGCGCACATCGCGGACGCGGAGGAAGCGGCGTTCGCCGGGCTGCTCAATGGCGAACTGGCGAGACGCCGCGACGAGTGGGACGCGCTGCACGAATGGTGGTCGCGTCCGGGCAACGATGCGACGCCCGCCATCGCCGCCGAATTGACGAAGGTTCTCACCGAGGCCATGCCGGGCTGGGCCGCCGGCGGCCAGCGCCCGGTCGAGCAACTGACGTTGCTGGAATTGCCGCTGCGCCTCGCATCGGCCTGCAAACGCATCGCCGAGCATGATCGGGCGATAAGGATCGTGAAATGAGCACACTGTCACACCGTCAGGCGTCCGGCGAGATCGGCGTCGAGCTGAAGGGCATCGTCAAACATTTCGGCGCATCGATTGCGATCGACCAGCTCGATCTGCAAGTGCACGAAGGCGAGTTCTTTTCATTGCTGGGGCCGAGCGGCTGCGGCAAGACGACCACGTTGCGGATCGTCGCGGGCTTCGAGCAGCCGACCGCCGGTTCGGTTTCGATCCGGCAGCGCGACGTCACCGCGTTACCGCCCTACCAGCGCAACTTCGGCATGGTGTTTCAGAACTTCGCGCTGTTTCCGCACCTCACCATTACGCAGAACGTCGCGTTCGGATTGAAGATGCGCCGGGTCGACGCCGCGGCCGCCGCTCGCAAGGTCGAAGCGGCGCTGGAACTGGTGTCGCTGGCAGGCTTCGGCAAGCGTTATCCGCGCGAGCTGTCGGGCGGCCAGCAGCAACGCGTGGCGATCGCCCGCGCGATCGTGTTCGAACCCGACGTGCTGTTGCTCGACGAATCGCTATCGGCGCTGGACAAGGTGCTGCGCGAGCAGATGCAGGTCGAGCTGCGCACGCTGCAGCGGCGGCTCGGCATGACCACGATCTTCGTCACGCACGACCAGGAAGAAGCGATGACGATGTCCGACTCGATCGCCGTGATGCAGGCCGGGCGTATCCAGCAGATCGGCGCGCCGCGCGATGTCTACGAACGGCCGGCCAATGAGTTCGTCGCCAATTTTCTCGGCGCGGCGAATGTGATCGAAGGCCGTCTGTCGGGACGCGAGGCCGGCGCGGATCTGGTCGAAGTGTTCGGCTGCACCTGCGCGGTGCCGGCGAGCGGCGCGGCGAGGAGCGCGGGCGCGGCGCTCAAGCTCGCACTGCGGCCTGAAAACCTGTTCCTGAGCGACGCCGCTTCGGGCGTGCCCGCCACGTTGACCAATGTCGTCTACAAGGGCGCGCAGACGCAGATTTTCACCGACATCGCCGGCCAGGCGATCGTGATGGATCTGCCGACCCAGAAGCTGAGCGGCGAGCTCGTGCCCGGCCAGCGCGTGCATGTCGGTTGGGATCCGAAACATCTGGTGCCGCTGCACGGAGAGCCGGCATGACCGCCCCGCCCCGATCGCCGGCCGAGCCCGCGAAAGCCGCGCCGGAAAGCGCGCCGCAGCAGCCTTCGCGCGGCAGCCGTGCAAGCGCGCCCCGTCTGCGCGTGACCCGCCGCAGCCTGATGTGGACCGTGGCGATTCCGCCGGTCGCGTTGCTGCTGGCCTTCTTCGCGCTGCCGCTCGCGTATCTGCTGTTCATCAGCGTGATGAGCAATTCGGGCACCGATCTGTACGCGTGGCCGATGACGCTCGCCAACTACACCGCGGTGCTCGCCGACCCGTTCTATCTGGGCATCATCGAACGCACGCTGCTGATCACCGTGCTGGTGCTGGCGCTGTGCCTGCTGCTCGGCTATCCGGTCGCGCTGTACCTGGTCAGAATGCCGGTCAAGCGGCGGGTGATGGCGATGCTGGTGCTGATGTTCCCGATGATGGTCAGCAACGTCGTGCGCGCATATGGCTGGGTCAGCATCCTCAGCCGCAACGGCGTGCTCAGCAGCACCTTGCAGCACGTCGGGCTGCTCGATTATCCGAAGCAGTATCTGTATTCGGTCGGCGCGCTGACGGTCGGCCTGATGACGATTCTGCTGCCGTTCATGATCATCTCGATCACCAATTCGCTGGCGGCGATCGACCGCCGCTACTACGAAGCGGCGGAGTCGTTGGGCGCGAGCCCGTTGCGTGTGTTTCGCGAAGTCACCTTTCCGCTGTCGACGCCCGGCGTGACCTCCGGCCTGCTGCTGGTGACCTTCCTCGCGCTGAGCGCCTATGTATCGATCTCGCTGCTCGGCGGCGCGCGCTACAAGCTGCTGGTCAGCATGGTGTTCGATGCGGCGTCGACCGCGCAATGGCCGAAGGCGGCGGCATTGTCGTTCGTGCTGCTGGTGGTGGCCCTGCTGATGGCCAGGATCATCCAGCTTTTGCTGCGCCCGCAGCGCGTCCAGGGGAGAGCGTAAATCATGCGTGCAAGCAAATGGCTGCTCGGCGGCACCGCGTTATTGGCGCTGCTGCTGATCTTCGCGCCGATCCTGGTCGTACTGCTGCTGTCGTTCAACGGCGGCGACACGATCGCGTTTCCGCCGCATTCGCTGTCGCTGCGCTGGTTCCGGGCCTTTATGGAATCCGACGAAATGCGCGGCGCGTTCGTGATGAGCTTCTGGCTCGCGCTGCTCGCGGCCACCGTATCGACGGCGCTCGCGCTGCTCGGCGCGACCTACCTCGCGCGTCGGCGCGGCCGGCTCGCCACGCTGCTCGAAACATTGTTCATCGCGCCGCTGGTGTTTCCGGCGATCATCCTGGGCCTCGCGCTGCTGCTGCTCTATCGCAGTTTCGGCATGCCGCTGATGGCGGGGCTCGCGATCGCGCACGTGGTGGTGTGCTTTCCGTATGCGCTGCGCTCGATCTACGCGGCGCTGCAATCGTTCGACTGGTCGCTCGACGAAGCCGCGCTGAGCCTCGGCGCGAACCCGTGGCGCGTGTTCACGCTGGTCGTGGTGCCGATCATCTGGCCGAGCATCATGGTCGGGTGGATGTTCGCGTTCATCGTTTCGTTCGGCGAGGCGAACGTCGTGCTGTTCCTGTCCGGCCCCGGTGTCACGACGCTGCCGCTGGAGATCTTCAGCTATCTGCAGTTCCAGGGCGATCAGCTGGTGGTGGCCGCGGCCTCGGCGCTGCAGGTCGGCGTGGTCGTGCTGTTCCTGCTGATCGCGCAGCAAGTGCTCGGGACCGGCAAGCTGGTCCGCGCGGAACAAGGCTAAAAGCGCGGCTAAAAGCGAGGCTAAAAGCAGGGCTGAACCCGTCACACCACTTTCACAGGCAGAGGCACACGACATGAGCTTCACTACCCGTCCCGAGTTGCGCGGCACTTTCGGCGCCATCAGCAGCACGCACTGGATCGGCACCGCGGTCGGCATGGCGGTGCTCGAACGCGGCGGCAATGCATTCGACGCCGCGGCGGCCTGCGGTTTCGCGCTGCAGATCGTCGAGCCGCACCTGAACGGCCCGGGCGGCGAAGTACCGATCATCTTTCACCGCGCCGGCGCCGCCGAACCGACGGTGATCTGCGGCCAGGGTGTGAGCCCCGCGTTGGCGACCATCGACGCGTTCCGCGCGCAGGGTCTCGCGATGGTGCCCGGCACCGGCCTCCTGCCCGCCGTGGTGCCGGGCGCGTTCGACGCATGGATGCTGATGCTGCGCGACCACGGCACGATGCCGCTCGAGGACATCCTCGGCTATGCGATCGGCTATGCGGAAAACGGCTATCCGCTGCTGAGCCGGGCGGTTGCGTCGATCGTGCCGGTCGAACAGATGTTCCGCGACGACTGGCCGACCTCGGCTGCGGTGTGGCTGCCTGGCGGCAACGTGCCGAAGCCGGGCGCGCTGTTCCGCAATCCGGGCATTGCCGCGACCTACAAGCGCATCGTCGAGGAGGCAAAGGCTGCGAGCCGCGACCGCGCGGAACAGATCGAGGCGGCCCGCAAAGTGTTCTACCAGGGCTTCGTCGCCGATGCGATCGACCGCTTTTACCGGACCCAGTCTCTCGTCGATACGTCGGGCGACGCGCACGGCGGCCTGCTGCGCGGCGACGACATGGCGAACTGGCGCGCAACCTACGAGCCGACCGCGTCGCTCGAATACGGCGGCGTGCGCGTACACAAGACCGGCCCCTGGGGCCAGGGCCCGGTCATGCTTCAGCAACTGGCGCTGCTGTCGCACTTCGATATCGCGGCGATGGATCCATTGGGCGACGAGTTCGTGCATACCGTCACCGAGTGCGCGAAGCTCGCGATCGCGGACCGCGAGGCGTTCTACGGCGACCCCGACGCTTCCGGGGTGCCGCTGGAACTGCTGCTGTCGGCCGAGTACAACGCGCGCCGGGTCAAGCTGATCGACGAGCGCGCCTCGATGACCGTGACCGCCAGCCACCTGGCCGGCGCGAGCGAGCGGCTCGCGGCGATCTGCCGCCGCGCCGGTTCGGAAACGCCGCACGGCGCGGGCGGCGGCGAAGTCACGTTCGCGCCGATCCCGGCAGTCGAGGGCGATACCGTGCACCTGGACGTGGCCGACCGCTTCGGCAACGTGGTATCGGCCACGCCGAGCGGCGGCTGGCTGCAAAGTTCTCCGGTCATCCCCGAGCTGGGCTTTTCGATTACCACGCGCGGACAGATGTTCTGGCTCGACGAAGGGCTGCCGTCCAGCCTGCGTCCGCGCACGCGCCCGCGCACTACGCTCACGCCAACGTTGATGACGCGCGAAGGTGCGCCCTGGCTCGCGATCGGCACGCCCGGCGGCGACCAGCAGGACCAGTGGCCGCTGTCCGTGTTCCTGCGTCATCTGTGGCACGGCTACGGGCTGCAGCGCTCGATCGACGCGCCGATGTTCCACAACCGCCATTGCCCGACTTCGTTCTATCCGCGCGACTACGAGCCGGGCCGTCTGCTGATCGAGGGCCGCTTCGATCCGCGCGTGATCGAGCGTCTGCGCGAGCGAGGCCACAAGGTCAGCGTAATGGACGACTGGTCACTGGGACGGGTCTGCGCGGTACAGCGCAGCGAAGGCATGCTGCGGGCTGCGGCCACGCCGCGGCACATGCAGAGCTACGCGCTCGCCCGCTAGCCGATTCGGTATAGTGTCTGCCGCGTGCATCTGCCGCGCTGGGCGTTTCAATCACCTTCGAACTGTTTGACGAGGACTGTCATCACGAACCACCAAGCCATCGGCCTGTCCCTGAACGCACCGTTCAAACGGCGTGCGGCCGACATCGCATATGACAGGATCGAAACGCTGATTTCCAAGCTCGTGATCGAACCGGGCAGCCCGGTCGTCGAAGCGGATCTGGCGGAACTGACCGGGCTCGGACGCACGCCGGTGCGCGAATCGCTGATGCGTATGGTGTCGATCGGGCTGATCGTGCAGCAGCCGCGGCGCGGACTGATGGTGTCGGCAATCAATGTGGCCGACCACCTGGACGTGATCCAGACCCGCCGCGCGCTCGAACGGCTGATCGCCGCGAACGCCGCGCGCCGGGCCACGGCTGAACAGCGCAAGACCATGCTGGCCTGCGCGCAGGGAATGGTCGAAGCGGCGTCGCGCGACAATCTGGACGATTACATGGAAGCCGACCAGGCGCTGGACCACGTCGTGCACAGCGCCTGCCGCAACCGCTCGGCGGTCAAGGCGGTGGTGCCGCTGGTCGTGCAATGCCGGCGCTTCTGGTATGCATACCAGCACGAGGGCGACACCGTGCATGCCGCGCGCGCGCATCAGGAGATGGCCGAGGCGATCGCAAGCGGCAACGAAGCCGAGGCGACCCGGCATGCCGGGCTGTTGATGGATTATCTGGAGCAGTTCGCGCGCCGTGTGATTGATACCTGAGCGACGCCGGGTCGATGCGTGGGCGGCACCCGAGTCCGTATTGCGCCGCAGGATGAAGCGCGGTTCGGCGACAAGCCGTATGGCACCCGGGGCGCCGCAGTGTTGCGTGGTCATTCGAGCGACCGCATATCTTTCGCAAGCGGCCTCATCGCCGCCCTTGATTCACTTCAAGCAGGCCACCTGCATCTTCCGGCGGGATAGGTCTCCATCGCCGAAAAAGAGCGTGAACCTTCCGGCCCCAAGTCGCCGCAAACGTTGCCCTTACGTAGACAGCTTGCTTGCTGAACTTGAGCACGCGCACGAGCGAGCCTCGGACAACGTGCTGTTCCACTGTTCAAAACACTCCGACACTGCCATCAATCGGCGGCCTACCTTTGCGAGAAGGCAATCGTCGATTCATCTCTCACGCAGCTTCTTCACGCGGGCTGCCTCTTTCAAGGGAAAGTCATGATCATCCGTACCTGGCGGGCTATCGCCGCCAATCAGAATGTCGTCGACACTTACGGAGCGCATCTCGAACGTAATACGTTTCGTGAGATGCGTACACTCCCCGGCCATATTGGCGCCAGCATGTCTGCCAGGCAGTTGGGTGACAAGTTCGAGATTCTGTTCATGAGCTATTGGCGCGACATGGATGCCGTACGCCAGTTTGCGCATGGCGAGGACATCCATCGGGCCGTCGTCAAGGAAAGCACCCAGAAGCTGCTCGATTCATTCGATCCCACGGTTGAATACTTTGAAGTGCAAGTAAAGAGCGGCGCAATCCTCGAGCAGTCGATGAGCTGAGCGTCGAAACGCGCGGTTTGCTCGCGGCGGACGATTATCGGGTCTGGCCTGCATCGCGCAAGTAGGCGTCGGCGAGCGCCAGGGCGGTCGCCTTCAACGAGTTGGCCGATTGCTCGAGTCGTGCCCGATGCGGCGCGTTGATCGATACCGTGCAGTTGATCGCGGCCGGTTGCAGCCGGCGCGGCAGTGGAAGCGGCACGGCGATCGCGTCGATGTCGGCGAGCCAGGGGCCGCGCGCACGGCAATAGCCGTTCGTCTGGAACAGCTTTGCATCGTCGGCGAGTAACTGCATGCCTGTGTCGAAGCTTTGCGGCGCGCGCACCTTGATGCGATTCAGCAGACGCTCGCGGTCGGTACCCGCGTAGCCCAGGATCAGCGCCCGGCCGATCGTGCTGTGCAGAAGCGGGCTGACCGTGCCGACATCGGGCAGATACGGATTCACCAGATCGACGCGTACCGAGTCGATGTTGAAAGCGCTGACACGTTCGCACACGGCCAGATTGACCGTAAAGCCGGTTTCGGCAGCGAGCGCCTGAAGAAACGGGCGTGCGACCTGCCGGATCGGCATGCTGGTGAGGACAGGGTGGATCAGTCCGAGCAGCGCGGTGCCCAGCCTGAATGCACCCGACTCCTCCTGAATCAGATAGCCGTACAGCGAGAGCGTATAGGTGAGGCGAGATACCGTCGCTTTCGGCAGACCGGTTCGATCGGAGATGGCGCGGTTCGTGAGCACGGGCTCGGACGCACTGAATGCCCGCAGCACATCCAGGCCACGCGCCAGATTGGTCGAAAATTGCCGATCGCCCGCTTCATCATGCGAGCTGCCCGGGCCTGTCAGGTCGCGGCGTGGCGGCAGGGAATCGGATAGAGAGGTCACATCGGCGTCCGGTGAAGGTTCGACTATCAGGCGCTGCCAATCTACCGAAAACCGGCGGCTTGTGGAAGCGCCCCGTACCCAGGTCGTGCGGCCGCTGGGGCGCAAAGGAATGACCAGCGCGCGTAGTGTTCGCGCCCGCTCGGCGCTGGCGCAGCGTACATCGAGCCAACTCCGTGTTCCATTGTTCGAAACACCCATGCACGACGGAGTAACTGACGGCATACCCTTCTATTCAGCATCGAAGCTTTCTTAAGCAGGAATTGAATCAGAGCTGACTTCTGATTCCGCGTACAGGGCAGGCAGAAAACATAAACACTCGGGCATCCGGTTAGTGCAAGCAACTGACGGGTGCCGCGTGAAGGAGACGAAATTGGCAAATACCGAGGAAGCGAAACTCAAGAAGGTGTTGGGACTGGTGGACGTCCTGGCGCTAGCGGTTGGTCTAACCATTGGTACAGGGATCCTGATTCTCATGGGACCTGGCATCGGACTCACCGGGAAGGGGGTCGTCGTTGCTTTTTTCATCTCCGGCATCACGAACTGTATCAATCTGATCCCGATGACGCAGTTGTCCTCGGCGATGCCGACCACCGGCGCCGGTTACCGCTACTCGTCGTTGTTGCTGGGTCCGAGATGTGGCTTTCTGTTCGAGCTAGGCGTCCTGATGTCGAAGGTAACCATCGGACTGTTCTCGCTTTCGTTCGCCCAGTATGCGCAAGGACTGTTCCCCGGTCTACCTGTTCAGCTCACCGCCTTTGTGGTGCTGACATTCTTCTTCGTCATCAATGTCGTGGGGCTTAAATCTTCCGCGGTCGTGCAGCGTTGGCTTGTCGTAATCAAACTGTCGGGCCTTGCGGTTTTCGTCATATGGGGTGTCTCCGCGGTGGATTTCTCCAGCTTCACGAAAGCGAGTGAATTGCTGCCCAACGGGGTGAATGGTTTGATGCAGGCCGTAGGCCTCGTCGCATATTCGAGCTTTGGGGCGGTGGCCATTGCCGAACTCGGTGGCGAGATGAAACGGCCAGCGCGAGATCTTCCTATCGGACTCGTGCTCGGTACGCTCATCGTGACTGCTGTCTACGTGCTGGTGGCGTTTGTTGCCGCGGGGGTTCTCCCGGTCGCTCAAATTGCAAATAAGCCGCTCATGTACGTTGCGAAAAGCATCATGCCGCATGGGTTCTATGTCTACTTCATCATCGCGGGCGCAATAGTCTCGATCGGCGCGACACTCAACGGCGCCTTCCAGTGGATTACGAAGGGGTTCGTCGTTGCCTGTGAAGATGGTTGGCTTCCGAAGGGTTTCGGCGTTGTGAACGCGCGTTTTGGCACGCCGCATTTCTGTTTGCTCTTTTTCTACCTGCTCGGCGTGCTGGTTATCTGGACCGGCATCACGGTCGTCGACATCGCTCGCATTGGTTTTGGCGCGTTGCTGACTGTCAATATGATTCCGGCCGTGGCCTGCGCGCTACTGCCGAAAAAGTATCCGAAAGAGTATGCCAATGCCCCGTTTCATCTGAAGCCGGCTCTACTGTACCCGTGCATTGCAGCGGCATTGATATGCATGGCGGGGCAGGCTTACTACCTGCTCGCTGGCCTGCCGAGAAATTTGCTCATCATGGAGGGTGTGCTTTTCCTGGCGGCAATCGCTTACGTGATCGTTGCGGGGCGTCGCCGGGAGAACGCACAACAGCAGTTCCAGCCTGATGCGTCATGAGCGGCGGCACATCGTGTGCCTGACGGATCGGGATTGCGAAAGACCTCGCAGAGTGGATCCAATTCCTGGGAAATCGACGACATGATTCAGAATATGAAGCCGGGCCGCACCGTCTATCTCAATGGCGAATGGTTACCAGAAGATGAAGCGAAAGTTTCGATTTTCGATCGTGGCTTTCTTTTTGCAGATGCGGTCTACGAAGTGACGGCCATTGTCGACGGAAAGCTTTTCGATTGCGGTAGTCATTTTGCTCGTCTTCGGAGATCGCTCGACACGCTCGGCATCGCTATGCCGATGTCGGAAAGTGCCTTGCTGGATGCGCACAAAGAACTCGCGCGACGCAATCACCTGAATGAAGGCGTGATCTATTTGCAGATCTCCCGAGGAGTACAGGATCGCAATTTTCTCATGCCGGACGATCTGCGCCCGACTATCACAATGTTCACTCAGGCGAGACGCATCCGCGACAATCCGAAGTGGGAGAGCGGTATCACAGTTCGGACGTCGCCGGATGGGCGCTGGGCGCTGCGTCAGATCAAGTCTACGCAGTTGCTTTATGCGTCGCTGGCAAAGAGCGAATCCGTTCGACAGGGTTTCGACGACGTGCTGTTCGTGGACAACGGCTATATCACCGAGAGTGGATCGGCGAACTTCCACGTCATTACAGCCGATGGCACGCTGGTAACCCGCCAACTGTCGAATGCGCTGCTGCACGGCACCGCCCGCCGCTCGATTTTGGACATTGCGCGCGCAACGGGACTTCGTACCGAGGAGCGAGCCTTGACGTTGGACGAAGCCAGGCAGGCGTCGGAAGCGTTCATCACGGATTCCGTGAGCTTGCTGACGCCCGTTGTTTCGATCGACCGGCAACAAATTGGCTTCGGGGTTCCTGGGCCCATTAGCAGGCGACTGCGTGATCTATATATCGAGACCCGGCTGGCAAACGGCGACAGCATTGCGGAATAAATCGCTTCTCCCGTTCCGGTGGCTGTCGCGTCGCACCTGACTATCCGGCGAAACGTCTCTACTGGCGGATAACGAAAATCGATCGCACCAGACCGCGTTTCATCGCTTGACCATGCACAACCGACGATCATGTACCTATTTTCCCGTGCGTTTGTTAACCCCGCGAGCTCGCCGATCCGGGATCTCTTCAAGTATCTCGGCGATCCGGAGATGATCTCCTTTGCAGGAGGCTACCCGGATCCCGCGCTGTTCGACGTGGATGGCCTCGAAGCAGCGTCCCGGCGCGCATACAGCGATAGCCTCTCGTGCCTGCAGTACGGCAGTACGGAAGGGATCGCCAGGATGAAAAAGGAGATCATTCGCCTCATGGCTTCGCGAGGCGTCGCAACTTGCGCGGAGAATCTCGTCGTAACGACCGGTTCGCAGCAAGCGTTTGATCTCCTCCTGCGGGTCATGGTGAACGAGGGCGACGTGGTTTTCGTCGAGACGCCCACGTACACGATGAACATCCTGGCGGCCGGCGTGCAGGGGGCACGCATCGTGCCTGTGAAGACCGACAGAGACGGTCTCGACGTGATTGAACTCGAGCGGCTGCTCGACGGCATTCGTTCCGACGCAGACAGACCGAAACTGCTGTACACGGTGCCGACCTTCGGGAATCCCACAGGCGCGACGCTGAGTCTTCAACGGCGTCTACACCTGCTTGAGCTCGCTGTGAAACACCGCTTCGTCATCGCGGAAGACGATCCGTATGGGGACCTGAGATTCTACGGAGCGGGTATTCCTTCACTGAAAGCGCTTACCCGTGAAGTCGACGGCAGCGATGAATGGGTCGTCCACATGGCGAGCCTCTCAAAGATCGTTGCCCCTGGACTACGCGTCGCGTGGAGCATTTCCCCGCTGCCCATTGCACATCGCTGCTATGTGGCAAAACAGAGCGCTGACGTTGGCAGTTCACCGTGGACGCAAGGCATCGCCGCCGAGTACCTCCGCGAGGGGAACCTCGAGCGCCATCTGAAAAGCATCCGGCGTGCGTACGGCGAAAAGTGTCGCGTGCTTTGCGACTCACTGCGCGAACTGATGGGTGATGCCCTCACGTTTGAAGAACCGGAAGGAGGGATGTTCGTCTGGGCAAAACTCAAGGGTGATCTCACGGCGGCCGAACTGCTGAAGGAATCCATCGAGCGCAAGGTGATGTTCGTGCCGGGCGCGGGCTTTCATGCAGATGATCCCGACACAAGGACGCTGCGTCTTTCGTTCGCCGCGCCGTCTGTAGCGAACATAAAAGAGGGCGTCAAACGACTTCATGAGGCGTGCGAGACTATCCGCGCACGAACGTGACGTCGCTACGCTGCGCCAGGAAGAAGTCGAAGTGACGAACGGCGAGCCGGCCACCTTCGGTGTGAAGCCGATGTTGGCGATCCGCGTGTAACACGGGGGCGCGAAACCCAAACCTCGAGAGCACCCCCAGCCCCCCAACCGCCCAACTAGCGCCCCACCGCCCCCCTACGCCGCAACCACTCCCCCAGCACCAGCAGCGACGTCGAAAACGCCACGAGAATCGTCGCCAACGCGACGATCGTCGGCGTTATGCTGTCGCGAATGCCGCTGAACATCTGCCGCGGAATCGTCACCTGATCCGGGCCGGCCAGAAACAGCGTGATCACGACTTCGTCGAACGACGTCGCGAAGGCGAACAACGCACCCGACAGCACGCCCGGCAGAATCAGCGGCAGCGTGACACGGAAGAACGTTTCAAGCCGTCCCGCGCCGAGGCTCTGGCTCGCATTCACGAGTGCCTTGTCGAAGTTCTTCAGCACCGCGCCGACCGTGGTCACGACGAACGGCGCGCCGAGCAGCGCGTGCGCGATGATCAGCCCGACGAACGTGCCCGCCAGATGCAGCCGCATGTAGAACAGGTACATGCCGACCGCAACCACGACCAGCGGCGCCACCAGCGGAGACAGAATCACCGCGCTCAGCAGGCGCTTGCCCGGAAAGCTCGCGCGGTCGAGCCCGAGCGCGCACAGCGTGCCGAGCAAGGTGGCCAGCACCGTGGCGCTCGGCGCGACGATAAAGCTATTGCGGATCGCGCGCCACCAGATGTCGGACGTGAACAGCACCCGATACCAGTGCAGCGACCAGTGCGTGACCGGATACACGAGAAACGAATCCGCCGAGAACGACAGCGGCACCAGCGCGACGATCGGCAGCGCGAGATAGGCGAGCAGCCCATAGCACAGCACGCGCAATGCGATGTACCAGAGCTTCTCCGGCAAACCGATCGATGGCTCGAAAGCGGGTAGCAGTCTCACGGCGTGGCCACCTCTTTGAACATATGCCGGCGCCCCGCCATCAGCATCCGGTAGACGACGAACAGCAGCGCGGTCGAGACCAGCAGCAGCACGCTCAATGCGGCCGCGAGCCCCCAGTTGATCGAGGTATTGGTGAAATAGGCGATGTAATAGCTGAGCATCTGATCCCCCGCGCCGCCGAGCAGCGCCGGCGCGATGTAGTAACCGAGCGCGCTGACGAACACCAGCAGCGCGCCCGCCGCGACGCCCGGCGCGGTGAGCGGCGCGTACACGCGCCAGAACGCGCCGAACGGATGACTACCGAGCGAGATCGCCGCGCGCTGATAGGTGGGCGGGATGCCTCGCATCACCGCATGCAGCGGCAACACCATGAACGGAATCAGGATGTGCACCATCGAGATCACGACGCCGGTGCGGTTATAGATCAGATCGAGCGGCGAATCGATCACGTGCATCGCGAGCGCCAGCCGGTTGATCACGCCTTCGCGCGGCAACACCACCATCCACGCGGCGATGCGCACCAGAATCGAGGTCCAGAAAGGGATCAGCACCGCCATCAGCACGATCCGCTGTCGTGCCGCCGGCAACCGGCTCATCCAGTAGGTCAGCGGAAAGCCGAACACGACCACCAGTGCGGTCACCACCGCGCTGATCCAGAACGTGCGCCCGAGGATCGGCACAAATACGCGTTCGCTGGGCGGCAGCATCGTGACGCCGCCGGCCGCGTCGACATGGCCGTCGACCGCGCGCAGCAGATAGACAGCCGTCAGCGGCCGCACCGCGCGCGCAATCGTCTGCCACGTTTGCGGCTCGCCCCAGTGGGCGTCGGCGGCGATCAGGTCCGCTTTGATCGCCGCCGGGTCGCGCGGCTTAGCCGGCGTTCCCGCGCTTTGCGCGAGATGGTCCAGGTGACGGCGCGTGCGCAACAGCAATTGGCGCATGCCGGGCTCGTCGCGGTTCAGCCGCTCCGAGGCATCGCCGAGCGTGCCCGCGTCGTCCGCCGCGAGGATATCGACCGACAGCGCGCCGAACGCGGCAGCCGGTGGCAGCGACGTGTCGCGCCACGTGGCGAGCGCGCGCGCGGTGCCCGGAAACGCGGTCGCGACCGTCGGGTCCCACGCGGCCCGCGTCAACAGGCTCGCGATCGGCACGACGAAAAACACCAGCATGAACAACGCAAGCGGCGCGATCAACAGCAGCGCGCCGCCCACATCGCCACGCGAGCGCGGCACCCGCGCGGCGCGCGCGCGAGTGGCCGCGAGCGAAAGCGCCGCCGCGTCGACCACCGCTGCGGCCTCCGTAGCGCCCGTCGGATTCGACATGGCCGTCATCCGGTCAACGCGCGGCCCACGCGGCGAAGCGCTGGTCCAGATCGTCGCCGTGCTCGTCCCAGAACTCGCGGTCGTTCACGACACCGACCTTCGTATGCTCGGGCGTGTTCGGGAAGTTCTTCACCTGCTCGGGCGACATCATCGCAAGCGCCCTGGTATTGGCCGGACCGCCCGGTTGCTTCGCGAGAAACGCGGCCTGCGGAGCCGCGCCGCTTACGTAGTTGATGAACTTCAGCGCGTCGTCTTTCATCGGCGAGCCTTTCGGAATGACCCAATAATCGTAGTCGGAGATCGCGCCGTTCCACACGAGCTCGAGCGGCTGCCCGGCCTTCTGCGCGGTGATGATGCGGCCGCTGAACACGGTCGACATCGCGACGTCGCCCGACACGAGGAATTGCGCCGGCTGCGCGCCCGCATCCCACCACTGGATGTTCGGCCTCAATTCATCGAGCTTGTGAAACGCGCGGTCGACGCCTTGCGAAGTCGCGAGCACCTTGTAGACATCGGCGGGCTTCACGCCGTCGGCCATCAGCGCAAATTCGAGGTTGCCGCGCGCCGTCTTGCGCATCCCGCGCTTGCCCGGAAATTTCTTCGTATCCCAGAAGTCGGCCCAGCTGGTCGGCGCGGTCTTCAACTGCTTCGTGTTGTACGCGAACGTATTCGCCCACGCGAAAATCCCCACGCCGCAGCGCGTTTTCGCGGCCGCATCGAGCTGACTGCCTTCCGGAATCTTCGACCAGTCGATGTGTTCGTACATGCCGCTGTCGCAACCCCGGCCCACGTCGGTCGATTCGACTTCGACCACGTCCCAGCTCACCTGCTTGCCGTCGACCATCGCCTTGACCTTCGCCTGTTCGCCCGAATACGACGACGCGGTCACGTCGATGCCGGTGGCGGCCTTGAACGGCGCGATGAACGCGCTTTGCTGCGCGTCGGCCAGCGTGCCGCCGTAATTGACGACCGACAGCGGCCGCGCGAAAGCGCCGCCGGCAAGCGACTGAAGTACGCATGCGACCGCCACAGCGCCGACCCATTGAGTATTACGCATGATGTCTCCTCCGATTGACTGAAAAACCGTTATGCGAAGATCCGCACGTGTCGTTCGGCAAAACGCAGTACGACCGCGTCGCCGTGTTCCATGCCGCCGAGGCCCGCGCTGTCGAGCGGCACCTTGACGAACCCCGAAGCCTGCCCCGCCAGCGAGAAGCGCAAGCGCACGTGGTCGCCGAAATACAGCGTCCCTGCCGAGCGCGTGTGCATCGCGTTGACCGTGGCCGTCGAATCCTCCGCGCTCGCCCATTGGCCCAGCGCGATGCGTTCCGGACGCACGCAGGCGCGCACGGTATCGCCGACGCGCGGCGCGCCGATCACCCTGCCCACCAGCACTTCGCCGCCGGACAAACCGACTTCGCCGCACTCGCCATCGAGCGACAACAGCCGGCCGACGAATACATTGGTATCGCCGACGAAATTGGCGACGATGCCGTTGCCCGGCGTTTCATAAAGCGCGTCGACGCGGTCGATCTGCTGGATCTTGCCGGCATCGAACACCGCGACGCGATCGGACATCGTCAGCGCTTCGCTCTGGTCGTGCGTCACATAAACGAATGTCAGACCGAGCTTGCCGTGCAGATCCTTCAGCTCGATCTGCATGTGCTCGCGCAGCCGCTTGTCGAGCGCGCCGAGCGGCTCGTCCATCAGCACGAGACGCGGGTTGAACACCAACGCGCGCGCGAGTGCGATACGTTGCTGCTGGCCGCCGGACAGGCTTGCCGGCAAACGCGCGGCGTACTGGCTCATCTGCACCATGTCGAGCGCGCGTTTTACGGCGGCCTGCCGCCCGGCCGCGCCGACTCTGCGCACCGTCAACGGATAAGCAACGTTTTGCGCGACCGTCATATGCGGAAACAGCGCGTAGTTCTGAAACACCATGCCGATGTTCCGTTTATGTGGCGGCGTCGCGTTCAGCAGCGTGTCGCCGAGCCAGATCTCGCCGTCGGTCGGCGACTCGAAACCGGCAAGCATCATCAGGCAAGTAGTCTTGCCCGATCCCGATGGTCCGAGCAGCGACAGAAACTCGCCTTCGTAAATGTCCAGATCGAGCCCCTCGACCACGCGATTGACGCCGTCATAGCTCTTGGCTACGCCACGAAAACGCACCAACGGTTTGCGCTCATTGCTCATGTCGGCCTCCCTGCCGCCCGATTCGACACCGCGCCCGCGCTGCTCAAGACATCGCGGCGACGACGAGATCGCCCATCTGCGCGGTGCCCACGCGCTTCGTTCCTGGTTCGACGATGTCGGCGGTCCGGTAGCCCGACGCCAGCACCCGCCGCACCGCCCGTTCGATACGCGTGGCGGCCGCGTCGTCGTCGCAGCTCATGCGCAGCATCAGCGCGGCCGACAGAATCGACGCCAGCGGATTCGCAACGTCCTTGCCGGCGATGTCCGGCGCACAGCCATGCACGGGCTCGTAAAGCCCCTTCGTGCCCTCGCCGATCGACGCCGACGGCAACATGCCGATCGAGCCCGTCAGCATCGATGCCTCGTCCGACAGGATGTCGCCGAACAGATTGCCGGTCACGATCACGTCGAAATGCCGCGGCGTGCGCAGCAGCGACATCGCCGCGGCATCGATATACAGGTGTTCGAGCGCGACATCCGGATACTCGCGCGCGACCTCTTCCATCACGTCGCGCCACAGCTCCATCGATTCGAGCACGTTCGCCTTATCGACCGAGCACACGCGCGACTGACGCTTGCGCGCGGTGCGGAACGCGACGTGCGCAATGCGCCGGATCTCCGTTTCGTCGTAGCGCATCGTGTTCACGCCGACGCGGATGCCGTTGTCGACCGTCACGCCGCGCGGGCTGCCGAAATACAGATCGCCGGTCAATTCGCGCAGAATCAGGAGATCGAGTCCGTCGATATGCGCGGCCTTCAGCGGCGACGCGCCGAGCAGTTCCGGGTAGGCGAGCACCGGCCGGAAATTCGCGAATAGCTGCAGTTCCTCGCGCAAAGTCAGCAGCGCGTCGCCGGGACGAAGACCGCGCGGCAGCGTTTCATACTGGAAGCCGCCTTCGGCGCCGAACAGGATCGCGTCGGCGTCGTGCGCCAGTTGCCGCGTCGCGGGCGGCAACGGATGGCCCGTGCTGTCGTACGCGCAGCCACCGATCAGCGCGTGCTCGAATTCGAGCGGCATGCCTTCGCTTACCAGCACGCCGAGCACCTTGAGCGCCTGAGCCGTCACTTCGGGGCCAATCCCGTCGCCGGGAAGCACTGCGATTTTCATGGGTCGTCCTTTGTCAGTTTCGGTCTTGATCTACGAAGCGTTCGGGGCCGCCGAACCGGAGCGGCTCGGCGTTCGGCCGACACCATGGCGGCGCTCGAAGTCGTCGATCTTTTCGGCGAGGCACAGCGTGACGTCGATTTCATCCAGACCGCCGACCAGCGCTTCCTTCGAAAACGCGTCGATGTCGAAGAAAACCGCCTTGCCGTCCGGCGCGATCACGCGTTGCGCGGGAAGATCGAGCTTCACGCGTGCGCCGGCATCGCTCGTCAACAACGCGCTTAGATGCGCGACGAACGCGAGCTCGGTACGCACCGGCAACACGCCGTTCTTCAGACAGTTGCTGAAAAAGATATCGCCGAAAGTGGTGCCGACGAGCGCGCGAATGCCGAAGTCGGCCAACGTGTGGACCGCCTGCTCGCGCGACGAACCGCAACCGAAGTTCGGCCCGGTCACGAGGATCCGCGCATGCGCGTAGCCGTCGCGGTTCAGCGCGCATTCCGGGCGAAGCTCGCCGGATTGCGGATCGAAGCGCTGATCGTGGAAAAAGTAGCGCCCGTAGTCGTCGCGGCGCGCATGCATGAAGCGCGCGGGGAGGATCTGGTCGGTATCGATGTCGGCGGCGGGCAGCGGCACCGCGACGGCATCAAGCGTGGTCAACGGTTGCATCGCGCAACAACTCCCGATAGTCGACGATGAAGCCGGTCACGGCGGCGCCTGCAGCCATACCGGGACTCATCAGATGGGTGCGGACCCCGCGCCCCTGGCGCCCGACGAAATTGCGGTTGGTCGTCGAGGCGATCCGCTCGCCCGCCAGGCCCTCGTCGCCGTTGATTGCAAGGCACATCGAACAACCCGGCTCGCGCCATTCGGCGCCGGCGGCGATAAAAATCCGGTCGAGCCCTTCCGCGATCGCCGCGTTCTGAACCGCGCGCGAGCCCGGCACGATCAACGTAGGCACGCGAACCCGCCGGCCGTCGAGCACGGCCGCCGCCGCGCGCAAATCTTCGAGACGGCCATTGGTGCAGGAGCCGATGAACACGCGATCGATCGCGGTGCCCTCGATGCGCTGCGCGGGCCGCAGATCCATATAGTCGAGCGCCGCGAGCGTGCGCTCCCGCTGGGCGGCGTCCGCAAGATCGGCCGGATCGATGACCGCGCCGTCGATCGGTGTCGATTGCGAAGGATTCGTGCCCCAGGTCACCATCGGCGCGACGCGTGACGCGTCGAGTTCCACTTCGCGCGCGAACGTGGCGCCGGCGTCGGTTTGCAGCGTGCGCCATTGCGCCACCGACGTATCCCATTCGACGTCTTTCGGCGCGAACTCGCGGCCGCGCAGCCATGCGAATGTTTTGTCGTCGGGGGCGATCAGGCCGGCGCGCGCACCGGCCTCGATCGACAGGTTGCAAAGCGTCATGCGCGCTTCGATCGATAATGCGCCGATCGTTTCGCCGACGTATTCGATCACGTGCCCGACCCCGCCCGCCACGCCGATCCGCGCGATCATCGCGAGCGCGAGATCCTTGGCCGTGACGCCGGCTGCGAGGCGGCCCGCGAACGACGCGCGCATGGTTTGCGGACGGCGCTGCCATAACGTCTGCGTGGCCAGCACGTGCGCGACTTCCGCCGCGCCGATGCCGAAGCCGAACGCGCCGAGCGCGCCGTGCGTCGACGTATGGCTGTCGCCGCACACGACGGTCATGCCCGGCAGCGTCAGCCCCTGCTCCGGACCGCTTACGTGCACGATGCCGTGTCGCGGATCGTCGAGCGCGAACATCGACACATGCTGGTCGCGGGTGAAACGAATCAGATGTTCGACGAGTTCGCGCCGCTCCGCATCGACGACATCGGCAATCGAGCGCCCGCGCGAAGGCGCGTAGTGATCCGCCATCGCGAACGTGGCCTCCGGCCGCCGCACGCGCAGCCCCTTGCGGGTGAGCGTATCGAACGTATCGCGCGGCAGGTCGTCGCCGACGTAATGCCGGTCGATATAGATCAGCGTATGCCCGTCGTCGCGCTGATGGACGACATGCCGTTCCCACAGCTTGTCGAACAGCGTACGCGCGGGTGTCGAAGTGGAAATCACACAGGCTCCGTCAGGTGCCGCCGGGCGGGCGGTATCGATGAAGCTCAGTCTGCGTGCAATAAAAAGATCGCTGAAGACGTATTTCGGAACACACGCTGCGCGAACCGCGATGGCAGAGGTTGCCGCGATGCACCGCAACGCCGACCGCGACGGCGCGCCCGGACCGCCGCACGGTCAGCCCGTCAGGTCGTGAGAAAGTCGACCAGCAGGCGCGCGGCGGTCGGCAGCTCCTCGCCGTGGCGGATGCAGAGTTTGTGCAGACGGCTAGCCCACGGCTCGTCGAGCGCAATCTCCGCGATATGCATCGCGGCCGCGCGGCCGGCGACGAAATAGTCCGGCACCACGCCTATTCCGAGCTCCGCCTGGGCCATCCGGCACACCGCGTCGAAACCGGCCACCCGGATGCGCGATCGCAAGGTCCGCCCCGCTTCGCACGCGAGGCGTTCGACCAGCGTCTGGATCGAGCTGTACGGCTCCTGCATGATCAGCGTGTGATCGAGCAGTTCCTCGAAGCGCAGGTTCCGGCGTCCGACCAGTGGATGACTGGCCGGCGCGACGACCACCAGCCGGTCCACGTAGCACGGCATCACGTCGAGATTGTCGACCGGCTGATCGCCCCAGAAGATGCCGAGGTCGGCCGCGCCTTCGCGCACCGAATGAACGACGCCGGTGCTCGTATCCGGCCGCAGCTCGACGGTCACGTTCGGGTAATCCCGCATGAAGCGGCCTAAAGCGTCGGGGAAAAAGCCGAACAGCGCCGACTCGTTTGCCGACGCGCGAATATGGCCGCGCGCCCCCTTCGACTCCGCGGTGAATTCCGCCATCTCGCTTTCGAGCCGCGTCAGATCGCGCAGGATCCGGCGCGAATGACCGAGCAGCGCTTCGCCCGCGCTCGTCAGCGTCACGCCGCGGCGATGCCTCTCGAGCAGCGGCGCACCCAGCGCCAGCTCGAGATCCGCGAGGCGCTTGCTGACCGCCGACGGCGCCAGATGCTCGCGCTCGGCGGCTTTCGCGATGCTCGCTTCCTCGACGACCGCGATGAACAACCGCAAGGTCACGAGGTCGAGACGCGATACGAGCTGACTGCGAAATGGCGACGACTGGCCTCTGTCCTGGTCGCCGTTGTCAGGGCGATTCTGAAGCATGTTTTTGCTGTCCGGGATTGATAAAACTCTCGCTGCATGGGTATCCGGCTCGGGCGCGTACCGACGCGTCGCGGCGGCTCATGCGGTGCGACGGATTGTATGCAGCCAATATTCGCGAGAGCGGACAATCGTTCGACGGCGAGAGCATAGTGCACGTCGCTGTGCGTGCATCCACGGTTCGTGGTTCGCGCGCTTCCCACGCTTCGAGCGCGGCCGGAATCTGTTCGGCGCATCCGACATCTTCGAGCAGGCACGCAAGCTTAAGCCCGTTCTGCATCGCTATACCGACGCCCTGCTAGAGGTTGGGCTGCTGCGCTTGGGCCGCGTCACCGAGAATTGCCGTACGCCCCGCCGACCAGCTTGCCGCCGCTTGGCCCTGTCTTCATGGCAGTCGGTGCCGCGACCGCGATACGAGCGGCTCCGCGCTCTCTTACGTCACGGCTTTAGTACATCGCGAATCGCATCGCTCGCCTGCGGCTGTCACCGGACATCGGCTTGCCGATTGCGATAGATCGGCGCGCGCTATCGGATAACGGCCGCGCTCGATTCAAACAAAGCCAAGGCTCACCTTTTCGGACCATTCCTAAAGACACGTGTGCCGATATCCCGCTACGTTCACTCAGGCCTCGAAACAATAAGGACTGAGGCTAACCGGCGGCGCCGCAGCGCGGTATGAATGTTCCGCTCCGGCGGCGCGCCAATCGACCGATGGGAGAGCGCATGGTGGAGAAGATGCGTGCTGCGGCGGAGATAGTTGCAGAAGTGAAATCTCTCTTTGCCGCAGGACTTGAGGGGACAGCCGGACATGAGTGCTTCCAATGCCGCTTGATATTCGAAATATACAAGGAGTTTCCGGATGTGCGTCACGGCGCGTCGATGAATGTGGCAACCGGAGAACTGATCCCGACCGGTTCAATCAAGGCGCTGTCGTCTGGTTACGAGATGAGGCAGGCATTGGGGCTAGACGAGGGATGTCTTTGCAACAAACGGCCGGTGGGTCGTTTCGATGAACGGTTCATCGTGAAAGACGAAGAAGGCAAGCCGGTCGCGAATGTGCGCTATCGAATTTTCGCTAACGACACGCAGATTCAGACGGGTGTGACAGATTCGGATGGACTGACGGAGCGTGTTGTAACTGCCGGACTGAAATTTGTGACGTTGGAATTGGAGATTTAGGAGATGAACAACAATCAGCACGGGTTCAGGGTTTCCACCGAAGATGAAGATGACGAGTGGGTCGTTGTTCATCAAGGTGCGCCGACAAACACGAACCCAAGATCGCTTGTGGAAGTAGTAGTTAATACCCGGCCGATTTGCCCAAATATGACCAATAAAGAATTCCGCAGAGAGGTGATGCGGGCCCGTGATATTGGCGTCGAGTTGGTCAAAAAGCGCATCAAAACTGTGACTCTCTGGGACGAGAAAGAGCAGGAGCGTGCCCAACTTTATTTCGGCCGTGCAGATATGGAAATCCGCCATACCCTCGGCGCAGGACTGCCGCGATTGCTCAGGGCGATGCAGGAGCTGGTACCCGAAAAGATCATTCGGTGGGACAGTAAGACAGGTAAGGTGCTTTCATGCGGCCGCCTCGAGCCTGATTCGCCGCAGGTTCACGCCGCTGTGTGCAAGCCTGACTCAGAAAAACGGATCATCGTCATTCATGCGGCTTTCTGCGAGAGTCCGTTCGGCCATTTGTCAAATGTCTGCAAGGTGAAAACAATAATTCACGAGTGTACTCACTACATAGACACGTTTGATTCGAAAGATCACATTTATGCCGACTCGGAAGCTGGTGCTTCGATATGGGCCAAGAATCATCCAAATGTGGCGATTGAGAACGCAGACAGTATTACTGGATATATAGCAACGTTCGACACGAAAATAAAATGAAGAACAACAAAATTAAAGCGTGGTGCGGCGCACTGGTCGCAGCGCTCTTCGTATCGGGCTGGTGTTGTGAGCCGGCTTATGCAGACCGCTCTGAGAAAGTCGTCAGGAAGCACGCGACGACATGTCGTTTCCTAAACAGCGTGGAATTGGATCTGCCATTCAACACTTCAGCGTTTTCGAACGAACAACGACGGAAAATCGAAAAAGCAGTGGAAGATACAAAGAAATGGCCAAAGGTGGAGATTCAGGCATTCATAACCGCTGGCGCATATACCGGCGAACGCGACCTGGAAACTCTGCAGGAGCGTCGCGGTAAGGTGACGAAAGCGTATCTGACGGAGCTTGGTATCAAAAGCAAAGACATCTATATCGGGAATAAAACCATGACTGATTTCTATGTGGTGAAGCGCCCCGACGGCGAACCTGCCGTCAAAGCAATTTATATCGAAATAAATCCAATTTGCGGGGGTGATTGCCAATGGATGTGCGATGCGTTGCTGGAGCGGTCCAGGTAATGCGACCCTCGCCTTCGCTGATCAGGGTATCTAGCGCACTTCTAAAAGGTAATGTCGTGATCAAAAAGAAAACAAACCTATGGCATCGCTCACTGGTCATCGCGCTCGCGCTGTCGGGTGGTCTTTGCAATGCTTATGCTGGCCGCTCATCAGATATCGCTGAATCGAAAAAACCATCCAGCACCGGATGCCGCTTCTTGATCAACGTCGAACTTGAGTTGCCATTCAACACCACCGCGCTTTCCGAGGCAAATCGCCGCCTGATTTCAGACGCGGTCAGCAAAGCAAAAAAATGGCCCGATGTTGGAATTCAGGCAGTCGTAACCGCCGGCGCATATATTGGCGAACGCGATCTGGATGTGTTGCAGGACCGCCGTGGGGACGTGGTCGAAGCGTACCTCAGGAAGCTTGGCATCAAGAGAGACAACATTTATATCGTGCCAACGACCATGACGGACGGCTATGTAGTAAAGCGCCCCGACGGCGAACCTGCCGTTCGGCAAATCGACATCGAGATAAGTCCAATATGCAAGAACGGCGACTGTCGATGGATGTGCGACGATCCACGGCTACGGTCAATTCCTGACCCTTCCAATCCATAAAAGAGACTAGCCGCGATCGGCCTCCCGGTCATGGTGTGCCTGGTATCGCCGGCGTGATCTGCAAAGATCACGCCCCACCCCTCACCGCTCAGAACCACCCACCGCAAACCTCCGCTCCGTCTCCACCGCCTCCGGCAACCCAATAAACCGCTTGAATTCATCGAACGACGTAAGCCGGTCGGCAACCGCCTCCGTCGTGCCCTCGCGCATGAAGATATCGAACATCTCCTTGACCGCCTTATGCGCGGCCGTCATCGATTCGATCGGCGCCAGCGCATAAGCGAATCCCAACCGATACGCTTCATCGAGCGACACATACGGGCTCTTGCCGGTGCGCGCCATGTTGAACAGAATCGGCTTGTTCAGATGCTTGAGCCGCTTCGTCAACTGCTGCATATGCTCGATACTCTCCGGCGCATCCGCATAAAGACCGTCCGCGCCCGCTTCGGCGTACGCTTCGAGCCGGTCGCACGCATCGTCGATCCCGGTCACCGCAATCGCGTCCGTGCGCGCGACGACGAAGAAATCCGGATCGCGCCGTGCTTCCAGCATCGCCCGCAGCTTCAGTTGCATCTCTTCGGGAGAGACGAGCTGCTTGCCGGCAAAGTGCCCGCATTTTTTCGGCAACGCCTGATCTTCGAGATGCAGTACCGATGCGCCCGCCTCCTCCCATAACCTGATCGTGCGCTGCACGTCGAGAATGCCGCCGTAGCCGGTGTCGGCATCGGCGAAAACGGGGATCGTCGTCACGCGGCAAATGCGGCGGATGTGTTCGAACATCTCGGTCTGCGTCAGCACGCCGACATCGGGTTCGCCGGCGACCACCGCCGCCGATGCGAAGCCGCTCACGTAAATCGCCTTCGCGCCGGCATTTTCGGCGAGCTTGGCGGTCAGCGCGTCATGCGCGCCGAGGCAAACGAACGGCGCGGACTGCGTGAACAGTGCGCGAAAACGGGCTGAGCGGCTCAAGACAGTTCTCCTCGTATGAAGTTGATGCGTCGAATGCGAGTATCGAATCGGCCTAGCGCGCGTCCGTCGGCCATGCCCACGGACGCGACTGGCGGTCGGCCACGCGAAAGCGCTCGATCTGCTCGCGCAGCCGTAACGTCTGATCGATTTCGTCGAGGCCTTCGAGCAACGCAGCCTGTTGCGCGGCATCGAACGGGAACGCGACGGGTTCGAGCCTCGGCGCGCGGATTTCCAGCTTGCGCAAATCGACTTCGAACGGCGCGCCGCTTCGCGCGGCCTCGGCGAGCGTCGCGATGCGCGCGGCGTCGAGCACGATCGGCAGCAAGCCGTTTTGCAGGCAGTTGTTGTAGAAGATATCGCCGAACGAAGGCGCGATCACGCATTCGATACCGTGTTCCTCCAGCGCCCACACGGCCATTTCGCGCGAGCTGCCGCAACCGAAGTTCTGGCCGCCGAGGATGATTCGTGCATCGCGAAACGCCGGCTGGTTCAGGATGAAATCGGCGCGCTCGCCGCTGTCGGGCCCAACGCCCTGGTAGCGCAGCGTCTCGAACAGCCACGCTCCGAGCTGGCCGCGCTTCAGTTGTGAGATCCGCTCGATACGGATGATCAGGTCGGTGTCGACGTTGTTGCGCAATAGCGGCGCGGCGGCGCCGCGAATTAGCGTGACGGCTTTCATCGTGGTGCTCCGGGCGTCGATGCAGAAGGCGATGTGGGCGCGGCGGCCAGCGCAGGCGCGACGATATGCCCCGCGAGCGCGCTGGCGGCGGCCACCGCCGGGCTGGCGAGATGGGTGCGCGCCCCCGGCCCCTGGCGTCCGATGAAATTGCGATTCGACGTCGACACGCAGCGCTCGCCCGGCGCCGCGATGTCGCCGTTCGCGCCGACGCACATCGAGCAGCCCGGCTCGCGCCATTCGAATCCCGCCTTGGCGAATACCGCGTCGAGTCCTTCTTCGTGCGCCTGCCGCGCGACCGTCAGCGAACCCGGCACGACCCACGCCTTCACGTTCGGCGCGACGTGCGCGCCATTCACGACGCGCGCGGCCGCGCGCAAATCTTCGATGCGGCTATTCGTGCATGAACCGATGAACACGCGGTCGATGCTCAACTCGCTCAGATGCTGCCCCGGCTTCACGCCCATATAATCGAGCGCGTTGCGCCACGCGCCGCGCTTGCCCGCATCCGCGACGCTATCCGGATCGGGCACACGCTGATCGAGCGACACGACATGCTCGGGGCTCGTGCCCCACGTCACGTGTACGCCAATATCCGCGGCGTCGATGTCGATCTCGCGATCGAATCGCGCACCGTCGTCGCCGGCGAGCGCGCGCCAGTCAGCCACCGCCCGCTCGAACGCATCGCCCTGCGGTGCGTGCGGGCGGCCGCGCAGATAAGCGAACGTCGTGTCGTCGGGCGCGACGAGGCCGAACTTCGAGCCCATCTCGATCGTCAGGTTGCACAGCGTGAGGCGGCTCTCGATCGACAGCGCGCTCACCGCATCGCCCGCGTATTCGACCGCGTAGCCGGTGCCGCCGGCCGCGCCGACATGGCCGATCAGATACAGGATCATGTCCTTCGCGCCGACGCCCTCGCGCAGGCTGCCATTGAAGCGCACGCGCATCGTCTTCGGACGCTTCTGGCGGATCGTCTGCGTCGCAAGCACGTGCACCACTTCGGTCGAGCCGATGCCGAACGCGAGCGAGCCCATCGCGCCATGCGTGCAGGTATGGCTATCCGCGCAGACCAGCAACGTGCCGGGCAGCGACAAGCCCAACTCCGGCCCGATCACGTGCACGATGCCCTGCTGGCCGCGAGCGCCGATATCGAAGATCGGAATCGTGTGATGCGCCATCTGCGCGCGCATCGCTTCGACCATCTCGGTGCTCCAGTCCGCGTCGCCCGCGCGGCGGCCGGGCTGCGTCGAGATCACGTGATCGATCGTCGCGAAGGTTTGCCGCGGGCTGTCGACCGCGAGCGAGCGCTTTTCCATCACGCGCACTGCTTCGACGCCGGTGAGTTCGTGCAGCAGATGACGGTCGACCTGCAACAGATCGATACCGCTCGCCAGATGCGCGATCACGTGGCTGTCCCATAGCTTGTCGAACAGCGTGCGGGGCGTGCCGCCGGACGGCGGCGAATCGATGATGCTCATGCGAATCTCCGTGATGGCGTACAACGGCCGGCGCACGCGTCAATCGGCGGCGTCGGTCGGCGGGATTGGCCGCCGGGATTGGCGCTGGAACCCGGCACACTACACGTCGTGCGCAAGCCGTTTTTGCCAGGCCAGAAACAGCAGATTGACGACAGTCGCAAACACGAACAGCATCAGCGCGAGCGCCATGATCGTGCTGGTCTCGTTGCGGTTCATCGCGATCATCAACAAACGGCCGATGCCGCTTTGCGACGCGAACATCTCGCCGATCAGCGTGCCGAGCAGCGTCAGCGAAAAGCCGATGCGCAACCCCGCGACCACTTCCGGCAGGCACGCGGGCAACAGGATGTGCCGCGCGAATTCCGCCGGCCCGAGCCGATACGTATGCGCGGCGCGCGTGTAGATGGGCGGCATGTTGCGCACCGCGTTCATCGTGAACAGCGCGATCGGGATGATCCCGTGGATCACCCCGAACACGATCTTCGCCCACAATCCAAGCCCGCAAGCGAGCAGCACGACCGGATACAGCGTGACCTTCGGAATCGAGTAGAAGCCCATCATCAGCGGCTCGGCAACCTCGCCCGCGAGGCGCCGCGCGCCGAGCAGCAGACCGAGCGCGACGCCGCCGAGCGCCGAGATCAGGAACGCGGCGCCGAATGCGATCGACGTCACGCGCAGGCTTTCGGGGAAATCCACGTCGCTGACGATGCGCAGCGCGCGCAACAGCGTGCGCCACGGTGTGGTCACGACGGTCGGCCCGAGCAGCTCGCTCATCACCTGCCACAGCGCCAGCAACACGATGACCAGCACGACGCCATCGAGCCAGCGGCGCGCATGGCGCGGGCGCGACGTGTGCGAAACGACGATCGTGCTCATGCGACCTCCCGCCGGATGCGCCGGTACAGGCGCGTTTCCGCCGCGCGCAACAGGCCGTTGAGCGTACCGACGAACACCAGCATCAACAGCATCAGGCCGTACATCGTCGGATTGTCGAATGCGTTGTACGCGAACGCGATCTGATAGCCGAAGCCGGAACCGGACAGCACGAATTCGCCGGCCACCACCGCGATAAACGCATAGACGACGGTCAGCTTGATGCCGGTGAAAACATACGGCAGGCTCGCCGGCAGCGTAATCAGACGGATCTCCTCGAACGTGCTCATCCGGCAGACTCTGGCGGTTCGCAGCATCACCCGCGGCACGCGTTCTAGCCCGTTGAGCGTATTCACCGCCATCGCCACTACCGCGAAGATAAAGCCGATGCCGACCAGCGGCCATCGGTTCAGCCCGAAGATCACGATCAGGATCGGATACAGCACGAACACCGGCACCGCGTAGTACGACAACAGCAGCGGATCGAGCACGCGGCGCAAACGCGGCAGCCGGAACAGCACGACGCCGCCGATAAAGCCGAATACGGCCGCCAGCAGCACCGCGAGCAGCGCGCTGCCGAGCGTTTGCAGAATGTCGCTCGTGTATTGGCCGGAGACGAGCAGATCCCACGCGCTCGCCACCATCGCGGACGGCGGGATGAACGACACCGGATTGATCCACGCCATGCGCGTAACGAGTTCCAGCAGCGCGACGAACGCGACGACGATGCCGATGCGCCAGCGCGCGGCGAGGCTCATGTCTGGCTCCCGAGCGCCTTCATCGCTTCGGCGCGCAGCAGGCCCCACACTTGCGCGGTCAGTTCGCCGAAGCGCGTATCGGTGGCGATCTGGCTGTCGCGCATGCGCGGCCAGTTCGTGTCGATGGTCGCGATGAAGCGGCCCGGGCACGCGGACATCACGCCGATGCGGTCCGACAGCAGCACCGCCTCGTCGATCGAATGGGTGATCAGCATCACGGTCGCGCCGGTGTCGCGCCACAGCTTCAGGGTTTCATCGCCCATCAGCAAACGGGTCTGCTGATCGAGCGCGCCGAACGGTTCATCGAGCAGCAACAGGCGCGGGCGCACCACCATCGCGCGCGCGATGCACACGCGCTGACGCATGCCGCCGGACAGCTGCGCGGGGTACGCATTCGCGAACGCCATGAGGCCCATGAACGACAGCGCGTGCTCGACCCGCTCGCGCACCTCGCTGTCCGCGACACCCGCGCGGCGCGCGGCGAACGCCGCGTTGTCGAACACGTTGAGCCACGGAAAGCTCGCGTCTTCCTGAAACACGACCGCGACGCCGTCGGGAACCTGGCGGCCCACCTCGCGCCCTTCGAATTCGACCTTGCCGCCGCTCGCCGGATTGAGCCCGGCGAGCACGTCGAGCAGCGTGGACTTGCCGCAACCCGACGGCCCGACCACCGAGAAGAACTCGCCCGCGCGCAATTCGAGACTCACCGGGCCGAGCGCGTGAAACGGCGGCTTGCCGCCGCTGCCCGGATAGATGCGCGTGACGTCGGTCAGACGCGCCGCGATGCGCTCGCCTTCGTTGCGCGACGACTGGTCGGGCACCACCGACATACGCGCGTTCTTTCTGGCGAATGCGCTCATCGCCGCCTCACCCTTTCGAGCGCAAATCGGCCGGCAGTTGCGACTGGTCGACGATCTTCGACCAGTCGAACGGCCCGGGCGGAATCGCCTTGACGAGCAACAGGCCCTTCAACACTTCGTCCATGCTCGGCATGTCGAAGCTACCCTCGCTCCAGTACTTCGGATCGGCATCGAGCACGTCGTTGATCGCCGACAACGCGACCTTCGGATCCATCTTGTACTGGCGCGCGAGTATCTGCGCGCTTTCTTCGCGATGCGCGGCGATGTATTGCACGGCCTTGCGGCGCGCGAGAATGATGCCGCGAATCACGTCCGGATGCGCTTTCAGATAATCGGTGCGCACCACGCCGACGGTCTGCGTTTCGTTCGGCACGATATCGCTCGAACGAAACGCGATCTTCACGATGTCCTGTTTCTCGCTATAGGCGGGCTCGGTCATATACGCGACATCGACCGCGCCCTGCTGCAACGATGTCAGCATGCCGCTCGAGCTGCCCACCGGTTTGCGCTGCACCTGGCCGGTCAGCCCGGCGCGATCGAGCGCGATCGTGCTGATCGTGTCGGTGGTCGACTTCGGGCTGCTGTAGCCGATCGTCTTGCCCTTCATCTGCTTGATGTTGGTGATCGTGCCGCTCTTCGTCTCGACCCACACGAGATCGGCGAGGCTTTGCACGCCGCCGTGCACGATGGTCAGATCGACGCCCTGCTTGATCGCGGAAATGGCTGCGGGCAACGCTACTTCGCCGTACGGAATATCGGAAGCCATGGCATTGCGCACCGTGGTGCCGCCGCCTTCGGATGTGATGAATCCGCTGACGTCGACGCCCTGCTCCTTGAAAAAGCCCTTTTCCAGCGCGACCGCGAACGGCACGCCGTACATGCCGTCACCCCAATGCGTGACGGTAAGCGGCGCGGCATGCGCGGGCTGCACGAGCGCTGCGCCGGCAACGGCGGCCGCGCATGCGGCCGTCAGACAGATACTTCGCGCGAATCGACGGATCGCCAACATCGTATGTGTCTCCATCCAGTAGTCACGGTCGAGCCGTTTTGTTGTGGTGTGGCCGCGGCGCTTGCGCCGAGTCGGAAACAGTGCCGCGCGACGCATTTCCGATAAGGAAACGCGTAAATTAATGTATGCGTTATTTGCGGCTAAGGAAAGGACAATCGCGTGCAGGTTAACCCGCTCGTCGAGCGACGAAGGCGGCCAGACGAACGTTGCTTCAGGCCTGCTGAATGCCGAACTGCATCAGCACGCTGGTCTGATCGCGCCAGCCGCGCTCGCGATGCGCGCGGTACAGGCCGCTTGCGCGCGACGCGTCGCCGCTGCGGATCGCGGCGACGATCGCAAGGTGCTCTTCGATCGATTTGGCCGGCTGCGGATGCGGCTTCACGCGTTGCGTGAGACGCCGCACGCGATGCACCTGGTCGCGACAGTTCATCACCAGTTGCATCAGACGCGTGTTGCCGCCGAGCGCCACCAGCGTCTCGTGAAACACCTCGTCGGCCTCGGCCCACGCGAGCATGTCGCCGCGCGCGAGCGCATCGGTCATGCGCGCGCAGGCGTCGTCGAGCGGTGCGAGATCGACGTCGCGGCGGGCGGCCACCAGCCCCGCCGCGGTCGATTCGAGGCTGATCAGCACGTCGTAGATATGACGGATATCGGAGATCGACACCGGCACGATACGGATGCCGCGGCGCGGCACGATCCGCACGAGCCCTTCGCTTTGCAGCCGTACCGCGGCCTCGCGAATCGGTGTGCGGCTGCAACCGAGCATCAGCGCGAGTTCCTGTTCGAGCACCTGGGTGCCGGGCGCCAGCTCGCTTTCGATGATCTTGCGGCGCAGCTCGCGATAGGCGGCATCGGTCGAGCGGGTTCGGCGCGCGTCGACAGCGTCGCTACGGGTGATATCGGCGGCTGCCGTTTCCGGCGCGGGCGACGCGATCGAAGCCTGCTTCGCGACCCTCGGCGTACGCGCGGGCGCGCGGCTCGCGGTGCCGCTTGCAGTCCGTTTCGCGGGCCGGGCCGGCGGGGTCGCGCGCGACGCAGACATGATGTCGTCCTCGGTTGAATCGCATCGCCACGATGCGCAGTGTGCGGGCAATGTTAGCACCGCGCTATGCGTGTTGTTCGTGCTGTTCGCGCCGGCCGCGCGAGCCGCGGCGCGCCGATCTGCCGGTCACACGCCGGTCACACGCCGGCCAGATGCGTGATGAGCGCGCGGCACGCGCCCGGCAACGCATCGAGCGAGCGCACGCCGATCAGCAGATCGCGCGTCGCCCATGCATCGGTCAGCGCAATGACCGCAAGGCCGTCGTTGCCCGCGCGTTGCCGCGCCACGGCCTCCGGCATCACGCCCAGCCCGAGACCGGCGGCGATCATCACGCACTGCGCGTCGTAGCCGGTCACCTGAATGCGGATTCGCACCGGCTGACCGAGTTCGTGCGCGGCGCGCGTCAACTGCTGGCTGATCGCGGTATCGGGCGGCAGCGCGACGAACTCGTGCGCAAGCGTGTCCGCAAACGCCAGCGCGCGAGCGTGCGCGAGCGGATGATCCGGCGGCGCGACCAGCACCAGATTGTCCTGATGATAGGCAAACGACTGCACCGCATAACCATGCGGCACCGACGTGAAGATACCGATATCGGCGGCATTGTCGACGATTGCGCGGACCACCTGAGTGCTCGGCTTTTCTTCGAGCTGGATACGCACCTGCGGATGGCTCGCCGCGAAGCCGCGGATCTCGCGCGGCAGAAACTGCACGATCGACGAGATGTTCGCCGCCACGCGCACGAGGCCGCTGACGCCTTCCGTGTAATCGCGCATCTGCACCGCGATGTCGTCGAGTTGATGCAGCGCGCGATGCGCCAGCGCGACGAGCCGCCGCCCCGCGTCGGTCGGCGCCACGCCCTTGTTCGTGCGATGCAGCAAGCTGACGCCGAGCATCGTTTCGATCTCGCTGATGCGTTTGCTGACCGCCGCCGCGGCGATATGCTCGCGCCCGGCCGCGGCCGCGATCGTGCCGGTTTCGGCGACGGCGACGAAGAGTCGTAACGACAGGGGATCGAGCGAGGACATGACGAAGGTCGATGAAGTCACGGACACCGCAGTGTAGCGAATCGCGGCTGTGCGAAGGCGCCGCCATCGCGTGCCGCGATGGCGGCATGGCGAAGCACTGCTTTTCCGGCGCGCGCATCGGGCGGATCATCGACGGTGATCGTACGCAACCGCGCGTACCCACCGCATGCAACGGGAGCCAGCCATGAATACGCCAACCCAAACGACCGCCATCCCGGCCACAAGTGCGCGGATTCGCGTGTTCTGGCAACCCGGCTGCTCGTCGTGCCTGCGCACCAAGGAATTCCTGACCAGGCACGGCATCGCGTTCGAATCGATCGACGTGCACAACGATCCCGCGGGACGCGACGCGCTGTATGAACTCGGCGTGCGCAGCGTGCCGGTCGTCGCGATCGGCGCGCGCTACACGTTCTGCCAGAGCATCAACGACGTGATCCGCTTCCTCGACCTGAAAACCGATCCGAACCCGCCGCTGCCGCCCGCCGAACTGGTACGCAAGCTCGCGCACGTCCTCGAAGCGAACGCGCGCTATACGCGGCAATTCGGCGACGAGTATTTCCGCGTGACGTTCCGCAACCGCAACCGCACGCCCGCCGGCCTCACGTTCCATGTGTTCCGCGTCGCAGAGATGGGCATCGAGGCCGCGCGGCAGATCGATCTGCGCTTCGAATCGTTCGACGACCAGCCGCCCGCGGACTGGACCCAGCAGGACATCGCGCGCTGGGGCGAAAGCGTGCGGCAGCGTCTGCTCGACTGGTGGGACAGCGAAGCGGATCGCTCGCTGTCGTACGACGTGCCCACTTACTACGGCCGCCGCTCGATGCACGAGGTGATGGAGCGCACCGCGTGGCACGCGGCGCAGCACACGCGCCAGGTCGCGCTGATGCTCGAGCGCGAGAATGTTCAGGCCGACGGCCCGCTCAGCCGCGAGGACCTGGCCGGCTTGCCGGTGCCCGACGAGGTATGGGACGACAACAAGTAGCCTGCCGGCTTCGCGAAACGCGGTCGAAGCGCGTTTCGCGGTACTTTTTCCTTTCGAGACGCCGACGTTAGCGTATGCGTTAATTCGCCCGGCGCCGCGCTCCCGTATAATCAGCCGAAGCCGTCGCACGTTCGCGCGACGATGCCAATCGGCGTGCCTTCGTCCGCAAGCGGCGTCGGTATCGGCCGTTCCGATTCCGCTTTTTCGACATATGCACGCAGGGTCAGCGCCCGCACACCATGGCTCACGCTTCGACTGCCGGCGCGGCACCGCAACCGCCGCGCGAAACTTCGACCGACGCGGTCTATCAGCAGATTCGCGCGCGCATCCTGTCCAACGAATTCCGGCCGGGAACGCAACTGCTCGAACAGGAGCTGGTCGCGCTGTTCGGCGTGAGCCGCACGCCGGTGCGCGAGGCGCTGGTGCGTCTGCAAAAGGAAAATCTGCTGGTGATCGTGCCGCGGCACGGGATGCGCGTGCGCAGCGTATCGATCGCGGACATCGAGGAAGTGCGGCAGGTTCAGGCGAGCCTCGAGGCGACGGCCGCCGAAGCGGTCGCCCGCGCGGGCCTGAAGGCGAAAGACCTGAAACCGCTCGACAAAGCCTGCAACGACATGGAGCGCGCATTCGAGCGCGACGACCTCGCCACGTGGGCGGCGGCCGGCGACGCGTTCTATGCGCACCTGTTGACGCTCGCGGGCAATCCGCGCCTCGCGCAGATCGTCGGCGAATGCCGCGATCAGATGCGGCGCGTGCGCGACATGACGCTGCGGCTGATCGATTGGCCCGATGCGCAAACGGACGCGTTGCGCGCGATCGCCGCCGCCGCCCGCGCCAACGACCCCGCCGCCGCGGCGAGCGCCGCGCGTGACCATCGCATGCGGATCGTGCAGTGGCAGATCGACGCATTGCGGCGCCATCGGATTCTCGACATGTAGCGCCGCTTCGCGGTGCGCGACGGCGGCCGAATTCGCGCTTCAAGCTTGCCGACGTACGGATCCGCCGCCGTCAAACCTGCAGCACCAGGCGGGAAAAATCGCAGCACGTCTGGCACAGCCTCGCCACCTCGCCGAGAAAATCCACCTGCTGGGCCGGCAGATACATCGCCGCGTACTGGATCTTCGGCAACGCCGGCGTCGTGTTGGCCGACCGCAGCAAGCCGTGCGCGACCAGATGCGACAGACACTCCTTGGGTAAAAAACTCACCCCCAGCCCCGATACGGTCAAACCGATCTGCGCGACGAGGTTGCTGCACACGACGGTTTTGGGCGTGTCGATTCCATGGGCGCGAAACCATTGGCCATAGGCGATGCCCATGCCGGAATCCTTGCCCTGCACGATCAGCGTCTGTTGCACGATCTCGGTCAGCGCAAACATGCGTTTGGCCGGCATCACGCCCTCCGCGTACATCCACGCATTGCGCACCGTGCCGACCGGCAGCGTCGAAAAACGCGGGTCGTGAAATACGTCGGGCACGATGATCAGATCGATCGTATGATCGGCGAGCCGTTCGTACAGCATGTGGCCGAGGCCCACCTCCGGCACGATCTCCAATTGCGGGAAGCGCTTGCGCAACCGCTCCACCAGCACAGGCAGCCACGTGAGCGCGGTCAGTTCGGTCACGCCGAGCCGCAGCCTGCGGAACGTCGCTTCCTTGGCGCCCAGTTGTACCAGCAGCCCATCGCGCATGTTCAGCAACTGCCGCGCCGAATGAAGGAGTTCCTCGCCCTTCGGCGTGAGGACCGCCGTGCGCCGGCTGCGATCGAAGATCATCAGATCGAAGCGGCTTTCGAGTTCCTGGATGCGTTTCGAAATCGCCGATTGGGTGGTGCTGAGCCGCAACGCGGCCGCATCGAAACTGCCAAGCTCCGCAATCCAGTACAGCGCCTCGACCTGCTTTAGCGTAATCACTGCGCGCTCCTCCCGATGCCGTGGCGGGCCGCTTCCGCCCACCTCGACGGCGATCCGACACATGAGAAAAAGTGATCCTATCAGAATTAAAAAATTCGCTTTTTTACATGAATTTGTAACGATAGGCTTGCATGAGATACACGCCGATTTGCCAGGCGAAGGCCCTGCCAGAGGGAAAACCCTGAGCTGGATGTTTCGATCGTTTTGAAGCAACTTCTCCCGACTGAAGATAGGTAACCATGCTCAAGAAAAATGGATTCAAGGCAATTTCCGCGCTCTCGCTCGTTTGCGCCGCGTCGCTGGGTTTGCCCGGCTCGGCGCATGCCGAAAACAACGCCGATGGCTTCGTGATCAATTCGAAAATCTCGAAGGCGGCGCTGAACCCGGCGGCGGTGGCCGCGCTACCGGGCGACATCAAGGAAAAAGGCGTGCTGACCATCGGCGGCGAAACCACGCTGCCGCCTTACCTGTATCGCGAGAATGGCGGCATCACCGGCATCGAGGCGGACTTCATGCAGGCACTCGGCCAGGCGCTGGGGCTGCATATCAAGGTCATCAATACCGACTTCGGCTCGATGGTGATCGGTCTGACCTCCGGGCGCATCGACGTGGCGATGTCCGACTTTTCCGACACGCCCGAGCGCGAAAAGCAGGTGACGTTCGTCGACTACACGAAGACCGGCCAGCAGTTGATCGTCGCGAAGGGTAATCCGAAGAAGATCCATTCGGTCACGGACCTGTGCGGCACGATCGCGGGCGGACCGGTCGGCAGCCTGTCGCTTCAGATCGCGCAACGCCAATCCGATGCCTGCACCAGCGCCGGCAAACCGGCCGTGACCGTGCAGGGCTATCCGTCGGCCAGCGCTTCGGACCTCGCGCTGCGCACCGGACGCATCGACGTGATGGGCATCGACTATGCAATCGCCGCCAACATCGTGAAGACCTCCGGCGACAAGGCCGAGCTGACCGGCGATCTGTTCGAATCCGGGCTTCATGGCGCGGCCGTCAAGACGAGCAACGCGCAGCTCGCCAAGGCGTTGCAGCTCGCGTTCGAAGGCATTTCCAAACAGGGCATCGACAAGCAGATCGTCGATTTCTATGGGGTGTCGCAAATGCGCATCGACAGTCCAGCGGTCAATGCGATGCAGGCGAAGAACTGACCCGGGTAGTCGAATCATCGCTACGGCGCGGCCCGTTTCGCGTTTCGCGTTTCGCGTTTCGCGTTTCGCGCCGTAGCGTCAGGCAACACGACAAAAAGCAGTCCGGTCAACGCAATGGCGGTCGCGCCAAACGCTCTGGACGCGAGGGACACTGCCATGGAAAGGAATGACGCGCGCGGTCAGGAACTGCGCATTGTGCGCAGCAAGCATCCGGTCCAGATAGCGATCGGTGTCGTGGTGCTGGTATTGCTGCTGTCGTTTTTATTGCGCATCGCCGACAACGAGAACATGCAGTGGCCGGTGATAGGCCATTACCTGTTCGATTCGCATGTGCTGTCCGGCGTACGCGTGACGCTGATCGTCACGGTCGTATGCCAGATCCTGGCGATCATCATCGGCACCGTGATCGCGATCATGCGGCTGTCGAAAAGCCGCATCTTCGTGACCATCGCGAACGGCTATCTGTGGTTCTTCCGCGGCACGCCGCTGCTGGTTCAACTGATCTTCTGGTACAACCTCGCCGCGCTGTTTCCGGTGCTGTTTCTCGGCGTGCCGTTTACGGGCCTCGGCGTCATGCTGAAGACCAATGCGGTGATCTCGGGCTTCACCGCCGCCGTGGTCGGCTTCTCGCTACACGACGGCGCGTATATGGCCGAGATCGTTCGCGCGGGAATCATGTCGGTCGATCCCGGCCAGCGCGAAGCGGCCATCACGACCGGCATGACCGAAAGCCAGGCGATGCGGCGGATCATCCTGCCGCAGGCGATGCGGGTCATCGTGCCGCCCACCGGCAACCAGGCGATCAATCTGCTGAAAGCGACCGCGCTGGTCGCGTTCATTTCCGGCGGCGACCTGCTGAGCAACGTGCAGGAAATCTACGCGGTCAACTACGCGGTCATGCCGCTGCTCGTCGTGGCCACGATCTGGTATCTGCTGCTCGTGAGCGTCGCGACACTCGGCCAATACTATCTGGAACGCTCGATCGGCAAGGGCTATACGCGCAGCGGCAACAGGAAAAGCCGCGCGGCGAAAATCAACGTGAATCTGGATGCCGCATGACACATCCAGCGGTCGAGCGATTTATGGAAGGGTTGAAGAAAATGGCCGAATCTGAAGCGCCGGTTGTAGAGATCGTCAACGTCAAGAAGCGATTTGGCGACAAGGTCGTGCTCAACGGCATCGATCTCGACGTGATGAAGGGCGAGGTGGTTGCCATTCTCGGCCCGTCGGGGTCCGGCAAATCCACGCTGCTACGTTGCGTGAACCACCTCGAAGAAGTGACCAGCGGGTCGATCAAGGTGTGCGGCAACTATATCGGCTACGAACGCCACGGCGACACGCTGAAGGAAATCTTCGGCAAGCGCCTCGCCAGACAGCGGCAGAAAGTCGGAATGGTGTTTCAGCACTTCAATCTGTACCCGCATAAAACCGCGCTCGAAAACGTGATCGAAGGTCCGCTGCACGTTCTGAAGACGCCGCGGGAGCAGGCCATGACCCGCGGGCGCGAATTGCTGCGGCGGTCGGGCTCGCCGAGCGCATGGACGCGTACCCGTCGGAATTGTCCGGCGGCCAGAAGCAGCGGGTCGCGATCGCCCGCACGCTCGCGATGGACCCGGAAGTCATCCTGTTCGACGAACCGACTTCCGCGCTCGATCCCGAACTGGTGAACGAAGTGCTGAACGTGATGAAGGAGGTCGCCTCGCTCGGCATCTCGATGCTGGTCGTCACCCACGAAGTCGGCTTTGCCCGTGAAGTGTGCAACCGCGTCGTCTTCATGGCCGACGGCAACATCGTCGAACAAGGCCCCGCCCATCAGGTCATCGACAACCCGAAGGAACAGCGAACCCGCGAATTTCTCGGCGTAGTGCCGAGAAAAATGGAGAAAGTGAATTGAACCAGTCCTTGCCCCCGATTTCATCCGACGCGGTATTGCGCGTCAGAAGCCAGTCCCTGCGCAGCAAGAACCTGATCTCGGCTGCCGCAGAAAAAATTTCGCTAGCGATCGGTGAACCGGATTTCGATACGCCGCACGTGGTCATCGATGCGCAGGTCGACGCGATCAGATCCGGCTATACGCATTACTCGCCGCAGGAAGGCCGCACCGAACTCGTGAACGCGGTCCTGCAAGCGGCGGTCGGCGTGGCGGGCAACGGCTTTTCGGCCGACAACATCCTGGTCACTCACGGCGGCTCGGCGGGCCTCACCGCGACCATTCTGGGGCTGATCAATCCAGGCGACGTAGTCCTGCTCGAAGACCCGACCTACTCGCTCTATCTGGACGGGATCAATCTGGCCGGCGGCAGCGTGAAGCGCTTTGCCCGCAATGAAGACGGCAAGCTCGACTTCGATGCAATCGACAACGATGCGAAAGGCGCCAAACTGATCGTGCTGTGCCATCCGTCCAATCCGACCGGGGCAATCATCAGCCCGGCCGAATGGGCGTCGTTCGCGGACATCGTCCAGCGCCACGGCCTGGTCATTCTGTGCGACGAAGCCTATGAAGGCCTCACCTACGACAACGCGTTCGTATCGGCGCTGGACATAGCCGGCTTGCGCGAGAACCTGATCGTCAGCCGCACATTTTCGAAAAAATACGCAATGACCGGATGGCGGCTCGGCTACCTCGTCGGCGAGCCGCGCCTGATCGCCTCCGCCTCCACGATCCACCGCACGTTCAATGGTTCGATCAACTCGGCCAACCAGTTCGCCGGCGCGTGCGCGCTGCTGAAAGCGGGCGACGACGCGGAAAAAATGCGACGCGTGTTCCAGACCCGGCGCGACCTGATGGAATCGTGTCTGCGTGAGATTCCGAACCTCCGGTTCCGGCGCTCGGAGGGCGCGTTCTATTTCTGGCTGCGCTATCCGGAGCACCTCGGAACGTCGCTGGAAGTCGCCGCGAAGGCCGCGCAAGCAGGCGTGATGGTCAGGCGCGGCGAAGAGTTCGGCAGCACCGGCAGGCACGCGCTGAGGCTTTCATACGCGACCGACGAGCGTTCGATCAAGGAAGGGGTCGCGCGCCTCGCACGGGTGATTGCCTGATCGCCGTCTCTGCTGAAACCCCAATCGGCTTAGCCATCGGAACCGTCGCCGCCTGCCGGCAACGCACGGTCAACGCGCAGTCAACGCGCAGTCAACATACGGGCACGCGGGCAACCGCTCGCGACGATTCATTTCACGGCCCGGATCATGCCGGGCCTTTCAAGGAGCACCCAATGCCAATCGGTTTCAAAATTGTCGAACGCAAACGCGCGGTCAGCGTGGAAGTGGCCAAACGCTTTGCCGGCGTGCCGGTGGCCTGCATCAGCGACGTGATGTCGCGCATGAGCGCCGGCGGCGCGACGTTGCGCCCGATGCATGCCGGCGGCGTGCTCGCCGGTCCCGCGTTCACGGTGAAAACGCGGCCGGGCGACAACCTGATGGTGCACAAGGCACTGACTTTGGCCCAGCCGGGCGACGTGATCGTGGTGGACGCCGGCGGCGATCTGACCAATGCGATCATCGGCGAGTTGATGCTGTCGTATGCGATGAAGCGCGGCTTTGCCGGCATGATCATCAATGGCGCGATCCGCGATTCGGACTGGATCAGCAAGCACGATATGCCGGTCTACGCGGCCGGCGTGACCCACCGGGGCCCGTATAAGGACGGCCCCGGCGAGATCAACGTGCCGGTGGCTTTCGGCGGCATGGTCGTCGAACCCGGCGATCTGATCGTCGGCGACGCGGACGGCTTCACCTGCGTGCCCTACGACGATGTCGAGACCGTCTACGCGATGGCTTCGAAGAAGAGCGCGAACGAGGTCGTGATCCTGCAGAACACGCTGTCGGGAAAATTCGACGACAAATCGTGGATCGACGAATCGCTGCGCCGCCTCGGCTGCGAGGGGCTGTAAGCGTCCCCTCGCCGCGCGCGCGAAGCCTACTGGCGCAGGCCGATCGCGAGCCGGTTGAACGCGCTCATCAGCGCAATCGCAAAGCACAGATCGGAAATTTCCGCATCGCTGAAATGCGCTTTGAGCGGCTCGAAGTCTTCGTCCGGCGCGTGGGTGCGCGCCACGTCCACCAGCGACTCGGCCCACGCCAACGCCACCCGCTCGCGCTCGGTGAAGCGCTCGCTCGCATGCCAGCCGGCCACGCTATCGAGCTTGGCGGCCGGCATCCCGCCTTCGCGCAACAGCCTCGTATGCATCTCCAGGCAGAACGCGCAGCCGTTGATCTGTGAAATCCGCAGATTCACGAGCTCGATCAGCTCCATGCCGAGGCTGCTTTTTTCGACTGCATGCTTGGTGGCGATCAAGCCTTGATAGGCTTCGGGGGACAACTTGCTATAGGGCAGGCGAAGGTTGCTCATACGGATGCTCCGGTCAACGATAAAAGATCTAGAAAAGAAAGCACATTGCGCCGCACATCGGCCCATATGTGATCCGGCGGTTCACGCCCGGCCACGTAACTGAACCGCACGTTGCCGATGCCCATCGTGTGCAGCACGTGACGCAGATAAGGCGTGAGGAAATCGGGTTGCCGGGCGTCGTCGCCGGTGCAGACGCCGCCCGAGCGCACCAGCACCAGCACGGGTCTGTCCTGCAACAGGCCGACCTTGCCGTCCGGCGTGGAAACGAACGTGCGCCCGATCCGCAGCACGTAGTCGATCCACAGCTTCAGCGCGGCGGGCACCGTAAAGTTATGCATCGGCGTGCTGATCAGCATGCCGTCGCTCTGTTCGAGCTCGCCGATCAATTGCTCGGAACAGGCGAACGCATCGTCGTGACGCTCGCCGGGCGTGGTGATCGCGCGCGCATAGTGGGTCGAAATCGGTTCGAGCACGGCCTCACCGAGACTGCGTGCCGTCACGAGCACGCCCCTGGCTTCGAATTCGTCCAGCATCGGACGCAGCAGTTGCGCACTGGCGGAGTGCCCGGCGAGCGGGCTGCATTCCAGATAAAGCAGTCGTGCCATGGTCAGTCCACCTGCAATGGCTGGCCGAAGTGCAGCCCACGGGCCAGCAGCCCCTGCCGGAAGTAAAAGCGCTGGCCCAGCGCATTGGCGAGCGCGGTGTCGAGCACCAGATACGCGCAACCCTGGCTTTTCGCCTCGTCGCGCACCGCGTCGATCAGCGCGGCGCCGAGGCCATGACGGCGCGCGCCGCTGCTGGCCACCAGATCGTCGATATAGACGAAGCGCCCATATATCAGGTTTTCCGTCACGCGGTATCCGGCCAGCGCCACGACCCGGCCGTCCTGCCGCGCGGCCAGCAGACGATAGCCCTGCGCGGCTTGCCGGCGCACCTGCGCGACGAAAGCGGCGGCGTCGGTCAGGTGCGGCCTCAGTTCGTGCATCACGTCGAAGCAGGCCAGGTGCTCTTCGTCGCTATCGACGTGTGTCAGTTGAAAGTCGCTCATCGAATCGATCCTTGTGTCAGAGCCATCAATATAGAAAAATGATGCCCTATCCGCTAGGTGCAAGAAATGATCGATTGAATAGGACATGACGATGGACCTGACGCTGCTGGAACTCGACCGGGATCGCGCCGAACCGATCTACCTGCAGTTATACAGGCGTTACCGCGAAGCGATTGCCGCCGGCCGGCTGCAGCCGGGCGACCGCGTGCCGTCGGTGCGCAGCCTCGCGAGCGAACTCAATGTTGCGCGCGGCACCGTCGAGCTGGCCTATCAGATGCTGACCAGCGAAGGCTACCTGCTCGCGCGCGGACCCGCCGGCACCGTGGTATCGCAAGGGCTCGAGAATCTGGGCGGCGCGCGGCCCAAAACAGCGCGCAAGCAGGCCGCCCTGCCCCTGTCGCTCGCGCCGGGCATGTCTTCCACGCCGCATCCATTGCAAATGGGCTTGCCGGCTCTGGATGCGTTTCCGCACAAGAGCTGGGCGCGCCTCGCCGGCCGCGCCGCGCGTACGCTCGATACCGCCGTGCTGGGCTACCCGGACCCGGCTGGCTACGAGCCGCTGCGTCGCGAGATCGCCACCTACCTCGGCATTTCGCGCGGCATCGCCTGTGCGCCCGAACAGGTGTTCGTCACCTCCGGCTACCGCGGCGCGCTGCACCTGATCTGCCATGCGCTGCTGCGCCCCGGCGACACCGGCTGGTTCGAGGAACCCGGCTACCCGATCGCGCGGCGCTACCTCGAACACATGGGGATGCGGCTGAAGCCGGTGCCGGTCGACGACGAAGGATTGAACGTGAGCACCGGCATACGGCGCGCGAACGACGCGCGCTTCGCGGTGCTCACGCCTACGCATCAGAGCCCGCTCGGCGTCGCGCTGTCACTGCCGCGGCGGCTGGAGCTTCTGCAATGGGCGAGCCGCCGGCAGGCGTGGATCGTCGAGGACGACTACGACAGCGAATTCCGCTACCACGGCCGGCCGTTGCCTGCGCTGAAGAGCCTCGATCGCGATGGCCGCGTGCTTTACACCGGCACCTTCAGCAAGGTGCTGTTTCCGGGGCTGCGTCTTGCGTATCTGGTGGTGCCGGAGCAGAAGGTCGAGCGCTTCCAGAGCATCGCGCAGCAACTGGCCGGCGCGTGCCCGATCCTGCAACAGCGGACCGTGGCCGAGTTCATCGCACAAGGACACTTCGCGCGTCATCTGCGCAGGATGCGCACGCTCTACGCGGCCCGTCGCGAATGTCTGGTCGACACGCTGACGCAACTGTTCGGCTCACGCCTGCACGTGCAGCCGCAAGCCGGTGGAATACACGTGGCGGCCTATCTGAGCGCCGGGCAGGACGACAAGCCGCTGGCCGTCGCGGCAAGAGCGCGAGGTCTCGCGATCGAACCGCTGAGCGGCTGGCATATGACGAAAACATCGCGCAGCGGATTGCTGATGGGCTTCACCAACGTCGTCGATGCGCGGCATGCACAGAACCTCGCGAGCACGTTGAAACAGGCATTCGACGATCCGGCCGATGCGCCGAAGCGTTAAACGCGCCCGTTCAATGGCAGTTGCCGAATAACCGGCGCAGTCACAGCGACGAATTTCGTATAAACGCAGCGACCTGCTGATTGGCCCATCGCGCACGCGCCAGACAACGCCGAATTGCGCTCGAGCTGGAATTTCAAAAAACATTTCTTCAATATTTAATTAAAAATCATTACAGATTGCATTTATAATTCTTACATTCATGTAATTATCTATACCGACGCAAACTTGATGGCGTCCCCCGGCGTTAGCTTCGATATCAACACTCTGTTACGCGATGATTACGTGATACTCGCCATTTCCCATTCAATTTCCACGAATTAACCCGTGAATAGGGAATGCCGATATCCAATCTGGATATCGTTAAACTGCGGTTGCATTTGTCGCCAGGACCTGATTCAATTGCCGGCGATAAACATCGCCCTGGCACTCACGCGCGGCGAGATGCAATTCAATATTGTTCGGGCGACGCTATAGCACCGCACTCCGCGCACGCGCGGCTGACAGGGGCATGGTCATAGCCTCATGTGCCAGGGGGCGCTTTTCATCGTGACGGCGGCATATCCTCGACGCGCTTTCGGGCAAAAGCGGCGCGAAGACTCACTGACACAAATAGACGGTTCCGCGCCACCCGGCGCATTACCAGTCGCCGTGGGAAATCCGCGACGGCGATTTTCAGCCACACTTCGCGAGGAGACCATCGTGAGTGCCGTTCCGAAAGCCATTCGTTCCGAATCAAACGACGTTCCGCAGATGCCAATGACCACACCCCTTGTCCAATGGCAGGACGTCAGTACCGAAGATCTCGCGCCCTACGCGCCGTCCGATACCACGCTGCCGATGGGGCAATACGCGGTGTCCACCGTGATGAGCTGGGCGCTGAGTCAAGGTTTTGCCGGCGCGATCCCGACGTGGGAAGTCGGCGATGGTACCTGGGGGGTCATCTGCTTCCTTCAGAATCCCGGGCTTCAGGTCATGCAGATCCCGCTTGACGACCTGTCCGGATACGATCTGAACGATCCGCGAAGCTGTGGCCAGGGGGTCATGATCTGGGCCCAGGACGAGGCCAACGGCGCCAATCAGCTCGCAATCCCGATGTACGAAAGCGACGACACGACGTTCAATGCGCTGGTGTTCACGCCGAGCTATCCGACGCTGACGTTCTACGACGCGCCGAATCTGCAGCTGTATTACGCGATGCAGCAACCCGCCGCGCTGATCAACCTGCAAGATCCGGCGGTGTGGGCCAACAGCGCGATGCGCGTGGCCAACAATCTCGGCTTCGCGGCCGGCTGGCCGACGTGGGAATACACGACTAACCGCGGTCTGATGGGCATCCCGGCCTACGATCTCGGCGCGTTGCCCGACGCGAGCAAGGACAACGTGCACGCCGTGGTCAAGGTGCTGCACCGCACCTATCTGGCGCTGCAAAACGTCGAGAACATTTCTTCGTCGCTGACGACCGGCGTGTTCGTCGATTTCACCGCCGCGCCGATCGCCGACCCGGCGATGAAGATCCTGACCGACTGCCTGTTCGGCGCAGTGGAGATCGCCTTCAACGCGATTCCGGGCGTGGGCGGCGTGCTGGCCGCGGTGGTGTCCGCGGGCGTTCAGATCGCCATCGATGCGACCGGCAGCAGCGGCGGCACGTTCTCTCTCGAGAAATACCAGAGCATGCTGGTCGCCGCGAGCAATGCGACGATCGACTACGTCACGCAGATGCACGACAGCCTGCAGGAGGCGAAAGGCGACCACCTGCAGCAGTTGTGGGCAGCGCCTTACAACGACCCGCTGTCGGGGCGCAGTGTCGCCCTCGGCATGCTGGCCTGCATGCCGGCCGACATCGTCAACGGCGATGCGTACTGGGCCCAGCTATCGCAGCAGATGGAAACGAGCTATCTGGACGGCCTGAAGAGTCAGATCACCTCGCAGCTGTATCAGATCGAATCGCGCACCTATCACAATGCGCCGGTCGACAAGCAGTGGTGGCACGGCACGATCGCAACGGTGACCGCGCCGGGCGGCGATTGCTCGCAATACGTTGCCGATCGCGACGACGACCTGTCGGTCTGGTTCAACGGCGCGGTGCAGAAAAGCGATTACGTCGAACTCAACGAATGGTGGATGCAGGCGATCGCGAGCAGCGACCCCGAGTACCCGCCGACCATGCTGGTCTACAACCTGTTCTCCGACGACGGTTTTGGCGTGACGACCGGCTGGGCCGGGCCATTCACGAAAGCCCAGTTCTATACGCAGTTCTTCGTGCCGCAAACGCAGATTGGAAATGATGGCACGAGCTATAACCAGAGCTGGAGTTACGACGCGAGCTCCCCCGTGGCCAACACGCTCGTCGCCGCCGCGATCTATGGGCAGGGCGACGCGATCGCCGGCTATACGGACAACTACGGCGACTTGGTGCTGAATACGTCCAATAGTGTCGTGCAGGAAGCCAATAACGCATGCGGCTTTTCTCAACCGGTGATTGCGAACCAGCTGGCGCCGCTGCCGCCGGCCGGCTGATCATTTAGATGAAGCGGGCGCGATCGCGTGTTTTTACCCACCGGGCGCGCCCTTCGTCAAAACAGATAACGGCATCGCGCGTCATTATTTACTGGTTGCAAACTTGACATCCCCCAGACTAATATGACGCGAACAAATGACGGGCGATATTTTTTCGCGCATGGCAGGCATTGAATTCAAATGGAAAAGTACGTGCGCGCCGGGCTTGAAACGTCTTCCCCCACAACGGTCTCCTCATGCTGCCCGGGCTCTGCCGCGCGCCTCTCGTTGCGCACGTCGGCGCCTGCCGATCGGGACTTTCTGATGGGTGTCTTCGAGAGCACGCGAATCGACGAGTTTCGCGCCGCGGGCCTCGACGCGGAAACGATCCGGAATGTGCTCGGCACACAGTTTTCAATGCAGGACACATATTATCGGCGCCATTATCCGAACGGCCATTTCGATATTGTCATGCAAGGCGATTATCCTGTCGGCCGTCTTTATCACGACTGGAATGATCGCAGTGGCCTTGCATCGATTATCGATATCGCGCTGTTGCCGCAGTGTCGCGGCGCCGGCATCGGCACCCGGCTGATGAAGGCCGTCGTGGCCGAAGCGGCACGGCGCACGATGGCCGCGGAGCTTTACGTCGAATCCGACAATCCGGTTCGCGCGCTTTACCACCGGCTCGGATTCGAGAAGAGCGGCGAGAACGGTATTTACGAACAGATGCGCCACACGGCAGCGCCTTTCAATGAGATGAGCGTCGAGCCGATTGCCGGGCTTTCGACCAGCGCGACGGAATAACGAAGCGGTTTCGGGTGCGTGCCGGCGGACCGGGCACGCAATAGAAAAAAGACTGACAAGCACTAAAATGCGGCCGGCAAGCAGTTGAAAAGCGGCCAGAAAACAACGTACAAGCAAAGCTGGACGGCCAACGTCCAGCGGGGTTTCGGAGACCATCGTGCAGTCCATACCGACTCACGCAGAACTGATCGCTGCGATCGGGCAGCGCTTTTCGTTCGGCCTGGCCGACGGGCGCAGTGTCGACGCAGTCCTCACGGCCGCTCCGGCCGGTATTCCCATGGACGACAGCTTCGTCTGTTACTCGGCGCAGTTCGAGTTGCCGGCGGGCGTCTTTCTGCCACAGGACATCTATCGCATCGAGTCGCCGCAGGCTCGCGCGTGGCAACTGCTCGCCACGCCGACGCGGCCCACCGCCGATGGACGGGCAACGATCCATTTCGTGGTGCACTGCCGTGCCACGGAGTTAGCCAGCCCGGCTGACGCCACCAATCTTTAGTCAGCCGTCTTTATCGACAGGAGAGTCCATGAGTACCCCGTATGTTGGTGAAATCCGCATGGTGGCGTTCAGCTTCGCGCCGCAAGGCTGGCAACAGTGCTTCGGCCAGATCATGCCCATTGCGCAAAATCCGGCCTTGTTTTCGCTGCTCGGCACACAGTATGGCGGCAACGGCCAGACGACCTTCGGGCTGCCCGACCTGCGCGGCCGCAGTCCGGTCGGCATGGGTCAGGGACTCGGGCTGTCGGACATCGTCCTCGGTGAGATCAGCGGCACGGAGAATGTCACGCTGACGATCAACAACATGCCGGCGCACACGCACACCGCGACGGTGACGGGCGGCCTCTCGGTGACGGGCAACGTCGCGGTTCCGGCGACGACCTCGGCGACGGGCGAAGCCAGCACGCCGGCCAACAATACGGTGCTCGGCGCGGCCAGCGCCAGCGGCCGCCCCGTCAACATCTACAGCACGAGCGCCGCCAACACGACGCTCGCGCCGTTCCCGGTCACGTTGACGGGCGCTTCGCCGTCGATCACGAACACGCTGACCGGCGGCAGCCTGCCGTTCGCGATACGCAATCCGTACCTCGGGATGAACTTCATCATCGCCGTCGAGGGCGTCTTCCCGTCGCGCGGTTAAATCCGCCCAGCGCGGTGGCGTGCCGGTCGCGGGGGTTCCCGCGCGGCACGCCTCGGAGAACATAACAATGAAGCTTGCCGCCCGTCTACTCAACTTTCTTCCGCTGAAGCGGACCACCGCCGCCGCGCAACCGGCGCGCGCCGCCCTGCCGGCGCCGCTGATACTCGCGCTCGAGCCGCGCATCGTCTACGACGGTTCCGCGGCTGCCATCGGCGCCGCGGCCGCGCCGCACCATGCGGACGTGCATCACACGGACGCGGCGCCGCCCTCGCCCGCGGCGGCCGATGCCGCGGCGAGAAACACCGCGAACAGCGCGAACGCGACAGGCAGCAGCGCACCGCAGACGCGCACCGACGCACAAGCGAATCCACAAACGAATCCACAAGCGGACGCTCAGGCACGCAGCGCGCACAGCCTGATGGACGCCGCCGCCGCGACGCCCGACAAGCAGGTGGTGTTCATCGATCCGAGCGTCGCGAACTACCAGCAACTGCTGGCGGGCCTGCCGGCCGGCACGCAGTATGTCGTTCTCGATTCGGGCACGGACGGTCTCGCGCAGATCGCGCAGTATCTGCAGCAGCATCCGGGCGTCGATGCGATCCATCTGATTTCGCACGGCACGGACGGCGCGATCCAGATCGGCGCCACCTGGTTGACCGCCGCCGACTTTTCGGCCTATCGCGGCGAGCTCGCGCAGATCGGCGCGGCGATGAAGCCGGGCGGCGATTTCCTGATCTACGGTTGCGACGTCGCCGAAAACACGGACGGCAAGGCGCTCGTGCAGGAGATCGCGTCGGTCTCGCATCTGAACGTCGCGGCATCGACCGACACCACCGGCGCCACCGCGCTCGGCGGCAACTGGACGCTGGAATACGACGCCGGCGCCGTGCATACGCCGGTGATTTTTTCCACCGCGGCGGAGCAGCAATTCGGCGGATCGCTCAGCGTCACCGTCGAAACTTACGACGGGTCGATCGGCTTTACGAACAGCGGCACGTCCTTTTCGCTCGACGGCATTACCTATACGAGCGATCAGCTTTCGCAGTTCGTCGATGCGAGCGCCAACGACGGCACGGTGCCATTGAGCAGCGGCACCAGCGACGGTGCACTGGAGGGCAATGCCAACGGCGCTTCCACGGCAACGACGCTGCAGATGTCGCTGCAAAACAACGACAACATGGCGGTGCAGAGCTTCGATCTCGACACGTTCGGCGGGACGGTCCAGCTCCAGGCGATCAATGCGTCGGGCGCTGTCGTCGGCACGCTCGCGGTCGATCCGTCGTCGAGCGGCGTGACCCGGAACTCCGACGGCAGCTACCACATCGACCTGTCGAACAACGCCGCTTTTTCGGGCATCAAGAGCCTGAAACTGGTCGAAACAGACGGCCTCTCGTTGGCCCCGACACTCGACAACTTCACCTACGTCGATCTCAATTCACCGCCGGCGCTGACCGCGACCGGCGGCTCGACGTCGTTTACCGAGGCCGATAACGTGGCGTCGACGCCGGTCGCGATCGACAGTGGCATCACGCTGGTGGACGGCGACGCCACGACCGCGAAACAGGCCACGGTCAGCATTACCGGCAACTTCGTGGCCGGCCAGGACGCGCTGCAGTTCTCCAACACCAGCGGCACGACCTTCGGCGATATTTCAGCCCTCTACGACGCCACGCACGGCGTGCTGACGCTCACCTCGAGCGGCACGGCGACGCTCGCGCAATGGCAAAACGCATTGCGCGCGGTCACGTACACGAACACCGCGGTCAACCCGGACACCGCCAACCGCACGATCAGCTTCACACTCACGCGCGACGCGTTCAACAGCGGCAGCAACACGGTAACGAAGGTCGTGGCGGTCCACGCGACCGACCAGACGCCGATCGTGACCACGACCGGCGGCACGACCGGCTATCAGGCCGGCGCGGGCGCAACGACCATCGACACGCATGTGAGCGTCAGCGACGGCAACGACGCGACGCAAGTGTCCGCAACGGTGTCGATCTCGGGCGGATTCCATGCCGGCGATACGCTGTCGTTTACGAACAACGGCTCGACGATGGGCAACATCACGGCGCCGGTGTACGACGCGGGCACCGGCGTGCTGACGCTGACCGCCTCGGGCGGCGCGACCAATGCGCAGTGGGCGGCCGCGCTATCGGCGGTCAAGTTCTCGAGCACGAGCACGGCGCTCGGCAACCGCACGATTTCGTTCGCGACGAACGACGGCACGCGAACCAGCGTGGCGGCGAACGACACTGTCGACGTGACCAATCCGGTCCACGTGACGACCGATGCCGGATCGGCGGCCTTTATCGAGGCCGACAACACCGCCTCGATACCCGTCGCCGTGGATAGCGGCCTGACGATCAGCGACGCGGTCGCGGGCACGCTCGGTTCGGCGACGGTCTCGATCACCGGCAATTTCCGCGCCGGCGAAGACATCCTGTCGTTCACGAACGACGGCGCGACGATGGGCAACATCGCGGTCCAGTCGTACGACCCAGCCACCGGCGTGCTGACGCTGGTCTCGGCAAGCGGCAGCGCGACGACCGCGCAATGGCAAAGCGCGCTGCAGTCGGTCACCTACACCGATACGGCCATCACCCCGAACGCCGCGGCCCGCACGGTGAGCTTCGCAGTCACCGATAGCCTCGGCAACACCAGCGATGCCGCCACGCGCACGGTAACGGTCACGGCGACCGACCAGACGCCGATTCTGACCACCACGGGCAGCACGACGACCTATGTGGCGGGGAAGGCGCCGAAGACGATCGACAGCGGCATCACGTTGAGCGACCTCGACAATCCGGCGCAGCAATCCGCGACCGTATCGATTACCGGCAACTTCCATAGCGGCGACACGCTCGGCTTCGCGAATACGAGCGGGGCGCTGTTCGGCGATATTCAGGCCAGCTACACGGGCGCAATCGGCACGCTGCGGCTGGTTTCCGCGAGCGGCGCGACCAACGCGCAATGGGCGAATGCGCTGGCGGCGGTGACGTTTTCGAGCGCAAGCACGGCAGTGCCGGGCAGTCGCACGATTACGTTCTCGGTTAGCGACGGCACGCAGACGAGCGCCCCGAGGACCGACGTCGTCAGCCTCACGGCGCCGCCGACGATCACGACCGACGGCGGCTCGGCCCAATTCATCTCGGGCGACAACGCACCGTCGACGCCGGTTGTGATCGACACCGGCATCGTGGTGGCCGACGGCAGCAGCACGACCTTCATGTTGGCCACGGTGTCGATCACCGGCAATTTCCACGCCGGCGAAGACCTCCTGTCGTTCACGAACGACGGCGCGACGATGGGCAACATCGCGGTCCAGTCGTACGACCCGGCGGCGGGCGTGCTGACGCTGACTTCGGCCAGCGCGACGGCCACGCTCGCGCAATGGCAAAACGCGCTTCGGTCGATCACTTACACCGATTCGGCCGTCACGCCGGACGCGGCCACGCGCACGGTCAGCTTCACCGCGGTGGACGGCGCCGGCAATACCAGCATCGCGGCAACACGCATGATTGCGATCACGGCCACCGACCAGACGCCGATCGTGACCGCATCGAGCGCCACGCTCGACTACGTGGGCGGCGCCGCGAGCGTCAGCATCGACACGGGTCTGACGGTGAGCGATCTCGACAGCACGACATTGCAGTCGGCGACGGTCAGCATCGGCGGGTTTCAGAGCGGCGACCAGTTGACGTTCATCAACACCGGTGCGATCACCGGCATATTCAATTCAGGCACCGGGGTCCTGCAACTGACGTCGTCGGGCGGCGCGACGCTCGCGCAATGGCAAAGCGCGCTCGAGTCGATCCAGTTCTCCTCGTCCAGTAGCGTGAGCGGCAACCGCACGATCTCGTTTGCCGTCAACGACGGCGCAAAAACGAGCACCCCGGTGAGCAGGACAATCGACGTGCTCGACCCGCCGCGGATCACGACCGATAGCGGCTCGGCTTCGTTCGTCTCGGGCGACAACACGGTATCGACGCCGGTCACGATCGATTCGGGCCTGCTGTTGACGGACGGCGCCGCGAGCGCATTCCAGTCGGCGACGATCGCCATCACCGGCAATTTCCACGCCGGCGAAGACATCCTGTCGTTCACGAACGACGGCGCGACGATGGGCAACATCGCGGTCCAGTCGTACGACCCGGCCATCGGCGTGCTGACGCTGGTCTCGGCAAGCTGCAGCGCGACGACCGCACAATGGCAAAGCGCACTGCAGTCGGTCACCTACACCGATACGGCCATCACCCCGGACGCCGCGACCCGCACGATCAGCTTCAGCGCGTTCGACAAAGCCGGCAACACGAGCAACGCGGCCACGCGCACAGTGACGATCACCGCGACGGACCAGACCCCGATCGTCGCGACGACAGGCGGCATAGTCGACTACGTGGGCGGCACGACGAGTGTCGACGTCGATTCCGGTCTGACGGTGACCGACCTCGACAACACGACATTGCAGTCGGCCACGATCAGTATCGGCGGATTTCAGAGCGGCGACGTGCTGGTGTTCTCGAATACCAGCGCAATCACCGGCGCGTTCGACAGCACAACCGGCGTGCTGCAATTGTCGTCGGGCAGCGCGACGCTCGCGCAATGGCAAAGCGCGCTCGAGTCGATCCAGTTCTCGTCGTCCAGTAGGGTGACCGGCAACCGCACGATTTCGTTCACCGTGAACGACGGCAACAAGGCGAGCACCCCGGTGGCAAAAACCGTCGATGTGCTCGGGCCGCCGCAGATCACGACCGATCCGGGCTCGGCGTCGTTCGTCGAGGGCGACAACACCGCCTCGACGCCGGTCGTCATCGATTCGGGCCTGGCGTTGACGGACGGCGCGAGTACGACATTCGGCTCGGCCGCCGTCGCGATCACCGGCAACTTCCATAGCGGCGAAGACGTGCTCGCGTTCACGAACGATGGCGCGACGATGGGCAACATCACCGCGTCGTACGATGCGGCGACCGGCGTGCTGACGTTGAACTCGGCCAGCGCCAGCGCGACGGTGGCACAGTGGCGCAACGCGCTCGCATCGATCACCTATATCGATACTGCGATCACCCCGAACACGGCGACGCGCACGATCAGCTTTACGGCAACCGACGGCCGCGGCGTCACCAGTAATTCGGCCACCCGCACCGTAACGGTAATCGCAACGGACCAGACACCGATCGTCACCACCACCGGCAGCACGACCGAGTATGTGAGCGGCACGACCGCGATCACGATCGACAATGGCATCACCGTGTCCGATCTCGACAATCCGATGCTT
>Ga0153956_1000153_pt1 | contig 87691 bp, 74 predicted proteins | sample TSFL040MetaG_FD_104704 | JGI IMG/M metagenome (GOLD analysis project Ga0153956, IMG submission 104704) | Attine ant fungus gardens microbial communities from Florida, USA - TSFL040 MetaG | ecosystem: Host-associated > Fungi > Mycelium > Unclassified | place: USA: Florida, Wekiwa Springs... | reverse complement strand
TGGATGAAGGCGAGCAGGTCGGCGTTGAACCTGTCCTTCTCGGTCGCCGTCAGGCCGTGGCTGCCGCCCGGATAGACCTTCAGCGTGGCGTTCGCGACGATGTCCGCCGCCTTCTTTGCCGATGCGTCGATCGGCACGATCTGGTCGTCGTCGCCGTGGATGAAGAGCGTCGGCACGTCGAACCGCTTCAGATCCTCCGTCAGGTCGGTCTCGGAGAAGACCTCGATGCAGTCATGGGCGCCCTTGAGGCCGACCATCATGCTCTGCAGCCAGAACTGGTTGCGCAGGCCCTCGCTGACCTTCGACCCCTCGCGGTTGGCGCCGTAGAAAGGCAGGCTGAGGTCCTTGTAGAACTGCGAGCGGTCCGAAAGCACGCCGGCGCGGATGCCGTCGAAGACCGAGCGCGGCAGGGCGCCGGGATTGGCGTCGGTCTTCAGCATCAGCGGCGTGATGGCGCCGACCAGAACGACCTTCGCCACGCGGCTGGTGCCGTGGCGGCCGATATAGCGGGCGACTTCGCCGCCGCCGGTCGAATGGCCGACCAGGACGATGTCTCTGAGGCCGAGCACCTCGATGACGGCGGCGAGATCGTCCGCATAGGTATCCATGTCGTTGCCGTCCCAGGTCTGCGACGAGCGGCCGTGCCCGCGGCGGTCGTGGGCGACGGCGCGATATCCCTGCGAAGCGAGGAAGAGGAGCTGTTCATCCCAGGCGTCGGCATTGAGAGGCCAGCCATGGCTGAAGACGACCGGCTGGCCGTTGCCCCAATCCTTGTAGAAGATGTGTGCACCGTCTTTCGTGGTGATTGTCGACATGCATCGTTCCTTTCGAAAGTGAAGTTGATCTCGAACGCGATTGAAGGTCGTTATCTGCCGGATTGCAGCGCCGCGGATCGCGGCGGAGGCGCAAGGCGCGCCGTGGACATCGATGTGTCGCGCAATTCCATGACCGGATCATGGGCGATTCGGGAATTCACAATTGCGTGCAAGGCACCGGCTCTTTCGATCGAGTGCGGGAAGGCGACGGGCGCGGAGCATCGTCGCGGATCGTGACATGTTTATGAAGCAACCTTCGCTTGCCTGTTGCGCCGTCGGTGCTTAGCTTGGGGGCGACCGCAAGGGCCAAGCGCCCGCACCCGGCACTTCTTGCAAGGAGATTGAAATGCAAATCGGAATGATCGGTCTCGGACGCATGGGCAGCAACATGGTCCAGCGCCTGCTGAAACACGGACACGACTGCGTCGTCTTCGACGCGCGCGCGGAAAGTATTGCAGCGCTCGAAGGCATGGGCGCCAAGGGCAGCACCTCGCTCGCCGATTTCGTTTCCAAGCTGGAAGCGCCGCGCGCGATCTGGCTGATGTTGCCGGCGGCGATCGTCGACCAGGAGCTGGCGCAGCTCGCGCCGCTGCTGAGCGCCGGCGATATCCTGATCGACGGCGGCAACTCCTTCTATCACGACGACATCCGCCGGGCGGGCGAACTCAAGGCCAAGGGCCTGCACTATGTCGACGTCGGCACCAGCGGCGGCATTTTCGGCCTGGAGCGCGGCTATTGCCTGATGATCGGCGGCGAGACGCAGACGGTCGGGCATCTGTCGCCGATCTTCGCAGCACTTGCGCCCGGCAACAGCGGCGTCGAGGCATCGTCGCAGCGTTCGGCCGCCGCGGCTGCCGCAAGCACGGCCGAGCAGGGCTTCCTGCATTGCGGCCCGCACGGCGCCGGCCACTTCGTCAAGATGGTGCACAACGGCATCGAATACGGCCTGATGGCGGCCTATGCCGAGGGCTTGAACATCCTCCACCACGCCAATATCGGCAAGGCGACGGCGGAGGTGGATGCCGAAACCGCGCCGCTCACCTATCCCGAATTCTACCAGTACGACCTCAACGTCGCCGAGATTGCCGAAGTCTGGCGGCGCGGCAGCGTCATCACCTCGTGGCTGCTCGACCTCACCGCCGATGCGCTGCATGGCGATCGCGAGCTAAGCCAATATGCCGGCCGCGTTTCGGATTCGGGCGAGGGCCGCTGGACGATTTCCGCGGCCATCGACGAGGGCGTTCCGACGCCGGTGTTGAGTGCTGCGCTCTACGGCCGTTTCAGCTCGCGCGGCAATGACGACTTCGCCAACAAGCTGCTGTCGGCCATGCGCGCCGGCTTCGGCGGACACGCGGAAAAGCCGGCGAAGTAATTTATCGCAGCATCAGGATCAGGCAGGGTGCGCCGGCGGTGAGTTCCGGCGCATGCGGTGGCCGGACGATCAGGCAATCGGCGTTGGCGAAGATTTTCATCATCGAGGAATCCTGCTTGCCGAAAGGCTCGGCAAGCAGATCACCGTCCGGTGACGTAATTAGCCGCGCGCGAAGATAGTCCTGGCGCTGGTCGTTGGCCTTGAGCGTCGTGGCGGCAAGCGCTGTGGCCTCCCGGCGCGCCGGCGGCAATCGGGCGAGCTTCAGGACCAGCGGCTCGAGGAACAAAAGGCCGCAAACCAGGCTCGATACCGGATTTCCGGGCAAGCCAAGCACATGCATCCCGCCGAGCGACCCGACCATCAGCGGCTTGCCCGGCCGCATGGCGATCCGCCAGAAATCGAGCACCATGCCGGCGGCCATCAGCGTCGCCTGCACCAGGTCGTGGTCGCCGACCGAGGCGCCGCCGAGCGTGACGAGCACGTCGATATCCTCGGCCTTTGCGCGCTCGACCGCCGCCGTGATGGCCGCGCGGTCGTCGGGAACGATGCCGAGATCGAGGACGTCCGCGCCAGCACCCCGCGCCAGCGCCGCGATGCCGAAGGTGTTCGAGGCGACAATCTGCGCCGGTCCCGGTATGCGGCCGGGCGGCACGAGTTCGTCGCCGGTCGCAAGGATGGCCACGCGCGGACGCCGGCGAACCGAAAGCGTCTCGTGGTTCATGGCGGCGGCGACCGTCAGCCGGGTGAAATCCATGACGGTGCCGGCGGCAAGCACCGCTTCGCCCTCGACGAAATCCTGCCCGCGCGGCCGCACATGCTGGCCGGGGCGGACGGGGAAGGTGCTGCGGATTTCACCGTTCGGGAGCTTTTCCGCATCCTCCTGCAAAAGCACGCTGTCGGCGCCTTCCGGCACCGGCGCACCGGTGAAGATGCGCACGGCTTGACCCTTTGCGACACGGCCGCCGAAGGCGCGGCCTGCCGCCGAGACGCCGATCACCTTCAGGATGGCGCCGGGCTCTGCTGCATCTTCCTGCCTGAGCGCGTAGCCATCCATGGCGGAGGCATCGAACGGCGGCTGCGTCAGCCGCGCCGTCAGGTCCTCGGCAAGCACGCGCCCGGCCGCGTCCGCGAGCGGCACGGTCTCCGCGCGCTGGATCGGCGCAGCTTTGCCGAACAGCCGTTCCTGCGCCTGCGCGACGGGGAGAAGGCTCATGGCTTTGCCTCCGTGCGGCGGTAGTCGCCCGATTTGCCGCCTGATTTTTCGACGAGCCGGACGCCGCCGATTTCCATCTCGCGATCCGCCGCCTTCGCCATGTCGTATATGGTCAGGCACGCGACGGCGACCGCGGTCAGGGCTTCCATCTCGACGCCGGTCTTGCCGGTCAGTTTCACGGTCGCGGTCACCCGCAGGCCGGCGAGTGCGGCGTCCTCGACGATATCGACGCCGATCTTGGTCAGCATCAGCGGATGGCAAAGCGGAATGAGATTGGAGGTCTGCTTGGCCGCCATGATGCCGGCAAGCCGCGCCGTGCCGATGACGTCGCCTTTTTGGGCATTGCCTTCGCGGATCAGCCGCAGCGTTTCCGGCTTCATCCTGACGTGGCCTTCGGCGGTCGCGATGCGGGCGGTTTCGTCCTTGCCGCCGACATCGACCATGTGCGCCTCGCCGGAGGCGCCGATATGGGTGAGGCCGGGGCGGTCGCCGCTCATCTTACACGGCCGCGACGGCGGTCGCGCCTGTGAGCAGCGCGCGGGTGGCGGCGGTCACGTCGTCCTTGCGCATCAGACTCTCGCCGACGAGGAAGGTGCCGATGCGGGCCGCTTCGAGGCGCTTGCAATCCTCATGGGTGAAGATGCCGCTTTCGCCCACCAGCAGCCGGTCCTCCGGCACCAGCGGCGCCAGCGCCTCGCTGATGGCAAGGCTGACCTCGAAGGTGCGCAGGTTGCGGTTGTTGATGCCGACGAGCGGCGAGGAGAGTTTTAGCGCCCGCTCGGTTTCCTCGGTATCGTGTACTTCGATCAGCACGTCCATGCCGAGGCCGAAGGCCTCGTCCTGCAGCCGTTCGGCCTCGTCGTCGTTGAGCGAGGCCATGATCAGCAGGATGCAATCGGCGCCCCAGGCGCGGGCTTCCTGCACCTGATAGGTGTCGAACATGAAATCCTTGCGCAGCGCCGGCAGCGAGCAGGCGGCGCGGGCGGCGATCAGGAATTCGGGCGCACCCTGAAAGCTCGGCGCATCCGTAAGGACGGAAAGACAGGCCGCGCCGCCGGCCTCATAGGCCTTCGCCAGCGCCGGCGGATCGAAGTCCGGGCGGATGAGGCCCTTGGACGGGCTTGCCTTCTTGATCTCGGCGATCAGGCCATAGCCGCCGGCTTCACGCTTGGCGACGAGCGATCTGTAGAAGCCGCGCGGGGCCGATTGATCCGCCTGCATCGCCTTCAGGTCGGCGAGCGGAACCGCGCTCTTGGCGGCGGCGATCTCTTCGCGCTTGTAGGCTTCGATCTTCTTCAGGATATCGGTCATCGGCTCAGTCTTCCTCGTTGGAGACGGCGATCAGCCTGTCCAGCGCCAGCGCCGTCGCGCCGCTGTCGAGGGAGTGGGCGGCAAGGCGCATGCCGTCGGCAAGCGTCTCGGCCTTGCCGACGACGACGAGCGAGGCGGCCGCATTGACGAGCGCGATGTCGCGATAGGCGTTCCGCGCGCCGGAAAGCACGTCGCGAAGGGCCGCCGCATTGGTGATGCCGTCGCCACCCTTGAGGTCGGCCAGCCTGGCATGGGGCACGCCGAAATCGGCGGGCGTCAGCTCGAATGTGCGGATCTTGCCGTTTTCGAGCGCCGCGACGGTGGTCGTGCCGGTCGTGGTGATCTCGTCGAGGCCGTCGCCATGCACCACCCAGACGCTTTCCGCCTTCAGGTCGCGCAGCACTTCGGCGAGCGGCAACAGCCATTGCGGGGAGTAGACGCCGAGAAGCTGGCGCCGCGCGCCGGCGGGGTTCGACAGCGGCCCGAGCAGGTTGAAGATCGTGCGGGTGCCGAGTTCGACGCGCGACGGGCCGACATGGCGCATCGAGGAATGGTGCTGCTGCGCGAACATGAAGCCGATGCCGGCTTCGCGGATGCAGCGCGAAATCAGCTCCGGGCCGATGTCGAGCTTCACGCCGAGCGCCGAGAGGCTATCGGCCGTGCCGGATTTCGAGCTTTGCGCGCGGTTGCCGTGCTTGGCGACGGGAACGCCGGCGCCGGCGACGATCAGCGAGGCGAGCGTCGAGATATTGTAGGTGCTGGCGCCGTCGCCGCCGGTGCCGACGATGTCGATCGCATCCGCCGGCGCGCTCACCGGCAGCATCTTCGAGCGCATGGTGGTGACGGCGCCGACGATCTCGTCGACCGTCTCGCCGCGCACCCTCAGCGCCATGAGGAAGGCGCCGATCTGCGAAGGGGTCGCCTGCCCGGACATGATGATCTCGAAGGCCTGGCGGGACTCGTCCCGCGTCAGCGCCTCGCGGCTGGCTACCTTGGCAAGGAGCGGTTTCAGATCGGCCATCGGCTCACTTTCTTTTGAGGTCAGCGCATCGTTGCCTGATCGGCGAGCGTCTGGTTGACCGAGACACCGTACTTGGTCTGAAGCGCGCTGACCATCTGGTCGAGGATATCGTCGCCGGCGGCATTGGCGACCGCCGCCACCTGCTGATCCTGATTGGTGAGCACGTCGGTTTCCGGCGATGCGTTGACCTCGGTGACCTTGAGGAAGATTTGCGTCGTCTCGTCGCCGCCGACGGCGGTCGCCACGGTGTCGACCGGGCCGGAGAAGGCGGCCGCAATGCCGCTGCGTCCGAGCACGGCGTCGTCCGTGCTGCGGATGACGTTCTGCTTGGTCTCGACGGAGATGCCGAGCGGTGCGGCGATATCGGCGAGCGACGTGCCCTTCTGGGCCTCCTGCTTCAGCGCCTGGGCCTTGGCGGCGAGCGCGGTCTTCTGCTGCTCGGCGGTCCAGTCGGCGACGGCCTTGTCGTGCACTTCGGCGAGCGGACGGTCGCGCTCCGGCGTGATGCCCTGCACTTCGAACCAGACGAAGCCGTCATTGCCGAGCGTCAGCGGCACGGCTTCCACGCCTTGCTCGGTCTTGAAGGCAGAGGCCAGCAGCTGCTGCCTGGCCGGCACGTCCTTGACCTCGTTGCCGTCCTTGTCGACGCCGGTGGCGTCGATCGCATCGATGGTGACGGCCTTGAGCTTGAGCTGCTGGGCCGCATCCTGCAGGCTCGCGCCGGAGCCGCGCAGGTCCTCGAAACGATCGTGCACATCGACGATTTCCTGCGAGGCGGCGACCAGCGCCAACTGCTTGCGGATCGCCTCCTTCACCTCGTCGAAGCTCTTGGCGGTCTCTTCCTTGACGTTGGTCACGCGCAGGATGACGGGGCCGAAGGAGCCTTCGACGACCGGCGTCGTGCCGCCTTCCTTGGTGACGGCGAAGGCGGCTTCGGCGATTGCCGGATCGGGAACCTTGTCCTTGGTGAAATCGCCGAGCAGGACGTCGCTCTTGGTCTTGCCCTGGTCGGTGACGAGCTGGTCGAAGGTGGTGCCGGTCTTCAGGGAGTCGGCCGCCGCATTGGCGAGGTCCTTGTTGGGGAAGGTGAGCTGCTCGATGGTGCGCGCGGCCGGCGTCTTGAAGCTGTCCTTGCGCTTCTCGAATTCGGCGCGAACGGCGTCGTCGGTGACGGAGCCGAGATCGGCAATGTCCTCGGCCTGCAGCTTCACGAAGGAAATCTTGCGGTATTCCGGGGCGCGGAAGCGCTGCTTGACGCCGTCGAACCACTTGGAAAGCACGTCGTCGGCCGGCGCCTTGACGGGTTCGATATTGGCGTTGGTCAAAAGCAGGTAGTCGATGGTGCGGCTCTCATTGTTGTAGAGCTTCAGTGCGTCGACCAGCGTCTTCGGAGCGGCGAAGCCGTTGGAGACGGCATCGACGATCTGGCTGCGGATCGCCACCTTGCTGCGCTCGCGGATATAGTCCTCTTCGGTCAGCCCGGCATTGTGCAGGCGGCTGGTGAAGAGCTGGCGGTCGAACTGGCCGTTGACGGCCTTGAAGGCCGGATCGTCGCCGATCAGCTTGGCGAGGCGGTCTTCGGACAGGCCGAGGCTGAGTTCGCTGGCAAGCTGGTCGAGGGAAGCGCCGGCGACGAGCTGGGCGACGGTCTGCTGCTCGACGCCGAAGGCGCGCGCCTGCTCGCTGGTGAGCTGCGTGCCGAACCGCTGGCTGAGGGCAGCAACCTGACGATGGTAGGCCAGGCGGAATTCGTTGACGCCGATCTGCTGGTCGCCGAGCGTCACCACCGTGCTGCTCGATCCGCCCGTCATCATCGAACGGGAGACGCCCCATATGCCGAAGGACGCCACCAACAACAGCATCAGCGCCTTGGCGACCCAGGTCTGGGCGGCTCTTCTCAGGATTTCGAACATCGGACTGCAAACCTCATATCAACCGGAGCCGCGCTTTGGGGCGAAGCATTCGTCGTTCCTTAGAACAATCCGAAACGGAATTGAAGAGCTTCGGCCGAAATGACCGGGCGGCAGGAACCTTTGGCGGCCCAAGGCGTTTCGCCCCAAGCCAGGAAGCCAGCCAAGAAGAAGGAGTCCGTCATGGCCGAACTGAAATCCGCCTCCGCCCAATCCGCCGCTGACCGCGTCGAGACCGAGGCGGCAGCCGAGGAGTTGACGGCGCAGATCGCAGCGCTGAGGGCGGACCTCGCCAAGCTGTCGGAAAGCGTCGTGGCGATCGGTAAGGGCGCGAAGTCGGTGGTCGCGGACGAGGCCTCGGTGATGACGGAGCGGGTGCGCGACAAGGTTCGCGACGAGCCGCTGTTCGCGCTCGCGGTGACGGCGGGCATCGCCTACATGATCGGCCTGCTGAGCCGCCGCTAGCATCTTTCAGTGTTTCGTCGGCAGTCCGGTTTCGAGTCTGGCGGCTCAGGCGGCGTCCGTATAGCGCGGGCTCGCGCGGATGAAGACCCAGAGCGCCTTGCTGATTTCGACGATCTCGCTGATGGACTTCTCCAGCCGGTCCACCTCCCGGTGGTCGAGCCGTTCCACCTTGCCGTATTTCACCTCGCGCTCGTCCTCGATCAGCCGCATCAGTTGCGTGCTGGAAATCGCCCCGGTCTCGTCGAAGGAATAGATGCAGTGATTGTATTTGTTGCGCATCTTGGATTCGCGCTTCAGCCGCGTCATCAGGCCGAGGATGACGTCGGTCTCGTGCTCGGGCGTCGCCGGCAGCTTGGCAAGGCGCTCGACGAGGTCGATGCGGGCGCGGGTGGTGTTGAGGGTCAGGAAAACGATGATCGCGGCTTCCTTCTCGACCTTGAGAAGATGCGCGATGATGTAGATGAGAAGGCTTTCGGTGTTGGTCCAGACATAGTTCAACCGGCCGACACGCAAGAGAATGTCTGACATCGCGGGCATGGGGCGATCCTGCGGCTAATCCAAGATCGGCATATTAGCCGCAAATCCCGGCGCCATCACCCTATCTTTAAGTCTTGTCTATTTCGGATAGGGGCGTATCATATGATGCGATGATTTGCATCAGGAGATCGTTCGATGGCGAATGCAGGCGCGATACAGGCGGAGGCGGACCAGAGATCGGGCAAGGACGAGGACGCCGTCATCGTGAAGGCCATCTCGCGCGCCTTCGAACTCTGGAAACTGACGAACCAGGAGGCGGCCGACCTCTTCGACGTGCCGATCGCCACCTGGGGCCGCATGAAGGGCGGCACCTTCAAGGGGAAGCTCGATCAGGACAAGCGAACCAGGGCAAGCCTCGTGCTCGGCATATTCAAGGGCCTGCGGCTTTATTTCAACGGCCCGCTCACCTATGGATGGCCGAAAAGCGCGAACACCCATCCGATTTTTAGCGGCCGGTCGCCCGTCGAGCACATGACGCGGGGCGGGATACCCGCCATGCTCCAGACGCGCCGGTATATCGACGGCCTGCGCGGTGGTCTATGATCCCGACCTGCGACTTCACCGAGCCGACCACCGTCCGGCTGATTTCCACCGCCTATATCGATGAGCCCGCCGTCGCTCCCTTGGCCGACGACCCGGACGAACTCGATATTCTGACGCGGCTCGAAGGCATGACGTCGGCGCGCGCGGGCACCGTCGCCATTCCGCCCGGCGTCGACCCCGCCGAGCTTCTGAATGCCTCCTACGGTTACGGCTATACCCTCATCAACGCCGCCTTCTGCCATGCCCGCCCGCCGGGAAACCGCTTCAACGGCGAGGAAAGAGGCGCATGGTATTGCGCGTTCGGCGATAGTGCCGAGGCGACCGCGCAGGCCGAAATCGTCTTTCACCGAACACGTGCGCTGAAGGAAGCCGGATGCCTTTACGATATCGGCAGCTACCGCGAGCTTCTGGCCGGCTTCACATGCACCTTCCATGATCTGCGCGCCCTGCCGGAGCATGGAAGCCTCGATCCCGAGCCGGCGATTGCCTATCCGCAGGGGCAGGCGCTCGCGAAATCCGTTTTCGCCAGCGGCGGCAACGGCATCGTCTATCCGTCGGTGCGCTATCGGGGTGGAGAATGCCTTGCCGTTTTCCGGCCGTCGATCATTCAGAACGTACGGCAGGGAAACCGCATCACCTTCGAGTGGGTGGGCGAGGAGGCCCCGAAGATCGTCGCGACCGCCTGAAGAGAATTACCGCTCCTTGAAGGCGCGCGACATGCTATCGACCACCGGCTTGACCAGATACTCGAAGAAGGTGCGCTCGGAGGTGGCGATCAGCACGTCGGCCGGCATGCCCGGAACGGGGCGGAAGCCGGGGATGCGCTTGAGTTCGTCGTTGGGGATCTCGACGCGCACGACATAGACGTCGCGCTGCAGGCTGCCCGAGGCGTCTTCGATCGAGTCCGCCGAGACGTAGAAGACCTTGCCGTTCAGCACCGGCGTCGTGCGGCGGTTGAGCGAGGAGAGGCGGATCGCCGCCGTCTCGCCCTCGCGGAGTTGGTCGATCGAGGTGCGCAGTACCTGTGCCTCGATGATCAGGGGAACGTTGTTGGGCAGGATCTCCATGATCGGCTTGCCCGTCGTGATCACGCCGCCTGCCGTGTGGTAGTAGGCGCGGACGACGGTGCCGCTGACCGGCGAGCGGATGACGGTGCGGTCGAGCACGCCGGAGGCTTCGCGGACCTGCTCGCGAACGCTTTCAAGGTCGGATTCGGCGGTTTCCAGCGCGTCGAGCGCCGCCTGCTTGTTCGTGTTGATGGCGATGATCGCCTCCTGGCGGTATTTCGCGACCTGCGCCTCGCTCTCGTTGATCTCGCTTTCCAGCCGCGAAAGCTCGCCCATCGCATCGGCGACGGCGCGCTGGATCGCCAGCAGGTCGGTGCGGCGCATGACGCCGGCGTCGGCCATCTTCTGGCGCACGGCCTGTTCTTCCGTCAGCAGCTTCAATTGCGTCTCGAATGCCTGCTTCTGCCCGTCATAGCCCTTGTTGCGGGATTCCAGCGAGCTGATGTTCTTGTCGATCAGGTTCAGCTGTTCCTGCAGCTTCACCTGCTTGCTGTGGAAGATGACGTTCTGGCTCTGGATGATGGTGGTCACGTCCGGATCGTTGGATTCCTGCGCGACGATTTCGGGAACCGTGAAGTCGTCGCCCCCTTGCGCCTCCGCCTTCAGCCGCGAGACCACCGCCTCAAGCCGCAGGCGGCGCAGCTTCAGCGCCCGCTCGTTGGCAAGGGCCGCCGTCGGATCGAGGGTGACGAGAATGTCGCCTTCATGCACGACGTCGCCTTCGTTGACCATCAGCTCCTTGATGATGCCGCCTTCGAGATGCTGGATGATCTTGTTGTTGCCGGTCGCGACGAAGCTGCCCTGCGCGATGACGGCGGAGGCGAGCGGCGCCGTCGCCGCCCAATAGCCGAAGCCACCGAAGGAGGCGATCAGGATGGCCATGCCGGTGAAGCTGTGCAGCCGGATGGAGCGCGGCACCTCGGCGTACCACTCGATCTGCCCTGGTTCGTCGGTCTCGGTCTTCTGCTTGCTTTTGAAGAGCTTCAACATGCTTGCTAACCTTGAATCCGAGGGGCTTGCGGGCCGTTGGCGATGCTCTCGCCGCCCTCCGGCTTGCCGCTCAGCACGCCCAGCACATGCGCGCGTTCCCCGAAGAGCGCGACCGAGCCGTCCTTGAGGACGAGGATCTTGTCGACGCATTGCAGGAGCGCCGGCCGCTGCGTGATCGTGACGGTGGTGATGCCCTGCTTCTTGGCGTGCAGCAGGGCGCGGGCGAGGGCCGCTTCGCCGGCGGTGTCGAGATTGGAGTTCGGCTCGTCGAGCACGACGAATTTCGGATCGCCGAAGAAGGCGCGGGCCAGCGCGATGCGCTGCTTCTGGCCGCCGGAAAGCGGCGCGCCGTCGGCGGCGACCACCGTCTCGTAGCCCTGCGGGAAGGAGGCGATCAACTCATGCACGTCGGCGAGCACCGCGGCCTCGTAGATGAGGCGGTCCGGCACGTCGTCGCGCATCCGGCAGATGTTCGCCTTGATCGTGCCGGGGAAGAGCTGCACATCCTGCGGCAGGTAGCCGATGCTTTCGCCGAACTGCCGCTGGTCCCAGTTGCGCAGGTCCATCAGGTCGAGGCGGACATTGCCGGAGGTCGGCAGGATCGAGCCCACCAGCATCTTGCCGAGCGTCGTCTTGCCGGAGCCGGAATTGCCGATGACGGCGAGCGATTCACCCTTCTGCAGCGAGAAGGTGATGCCGTTCAGGATGACGCGCTTCTGCGGCGGCGGCACGAAGAGGATGCGCTCGACGTCCAGCCGGCCTTCCGGGTTGGGAAGCTTCAGGCGCGGGAAGTTGAGCGGCGAGTTGAGAAGCAGCTGCTTGATGCGGCCATAGGCGGCGCGGGAATGGTTGAACTGGTTCCAGCCCTCGATCGCGCCTTCGACCGGGGCGAGCGCCCGGCCCGATATGATCGAGGCGGCGATGACCATGCCGCCGGTCAGCTGCCCGGAGAGCGAAAGATGCGCCCCCCAGCCGAGCAGGGCGATCTGCGTGATCATGCGGCAGGCCTTGGTGAGGCCGGAGAACATGATGTTGCGGTCCTGCGCGGCGACCTGCGCCTTCAGCGAGCCCGCGGTCTCGCGCCCCCACATCTTGACCGCTTCCGGGATCATCGCCAGCGCGTTGATGATCTGCGAGTTGCGCGACATGGAATCGAGATGGAAATTCGCGCGGCTGATGAAGGCGTTCGCCTCGGCGAACTGCCCCGCCGTCATCTTCTGGTTCAGATAGGCGATGAAGAACAGCACGACGCAGCACGCCATGACGATCATGCCGAGATGCGGATGGACCAGATAGACCACCAGCACGAAGAGCGGCATCAGCGGCGCGTCGAGAAAGGCGATCAGCGTGCCCGAGGTGATGAAGGCGCGCAGCTGCTGCAGGTCGGAGAGGATCTGGTAGTCGCGGCCGTTGCCGTGCAGCGAGGCGCGGGCGGCGGCGCTCAGGATCGGCGCCCCGAGCTGCACTTCCAGCTCGACCGCGGTTCGCATCAGGATGAAGCGCCGGACCGAGTCCATGATGACCTGCAGGAAGATCGCGCCGACGACGGCGACCGTCAGCATGACCAGCGTATCCACCGAGCGGCTGGTGAGCACGCGGTCGGAGATCTGGAAGAGATAGATCGGGATCGCCAACACCAGGATATTGATGGCCAGCGTGAAGACCATGACGATCATCATGTTGCGGCGAACGGCGGCCATGCCGTTGCGCAGGCTGAGCGCGAAATTGATCGGCTGGTTGCTGCGCTTGTGGAAGATGCTGCCGTCATTGCCGCCGCCACCGCCGCCGCGGCCGCTGTCGCCGTCCTTATCCTTGTCGTTGCCGCCGCCGCCGGCGCGCGGGTGGCGCTCGTTCTCCCGGATGGGACCGTTGTTGTTGTCGATCGTTTTTGGCAGGGAAGGGGCGGGTGCCGCCCGCAAATCCACCTTCTGCTCGACCTCCGGCCGCGGCGCCTGCCGCATCTGCGGCTCCGCTTCGGCCGGCTTCGGCGGCTCGGGAGCTGCGACCGGCGGCGTCGTGACGACCACGACGGGCTGCGGAGCGACGGGCGCGGCCGCCGGGCGGACGTCCTGCGCCGGGCGCAGCCGCCGCAGGCTTTCGACGACCTCGTCCACGGTCGGCAGGGCCTCGGCTGTGGGGCGCGAGGCGGCGGTGTCGCCGCCGGCGGTTTCGCGGCGCAGGTTCCTCAGGCTCTCGACCGCGTCTTCGATCGCGGTGACGAAGCTGTCCGGCGCGCGTGCGCCGGTCGTTTCGTTGATTTGCGAGATGGAGGATCTCAGGCGCAAGGTGCGGCTTTCCGCCATTCTTAGTTTTGCGATCTGGTTCATCTGCCTGCAGCACTCCCCGTGCCCTTGACGTTGCGCTTACGCAGTGATGGATTGCATGACGTCGCCGACTGCGCCGACGTGCGAACTCGTGTCGTGTCCGATGGTGGTGGGGTCGTGATCCGACGAGAGGCCCGTCGGATCGTGATCGCCGAGAAAGGCGATCGCTTCCGGCGCGAGCTGCGTGGCGGATTGCCCCGTGCCATCCGTGACGCCGTGCTCGATGATCCCCCCTTGGATGAGCACGGCGTCCGAATAGACGTTCCCCGCCACGTAGGTCGTATGCGCGCCGCTGTTGTAATCGACGATGCTGGCGATGTTGACGAGGGCATTGCTGCCGGTATCGACCTTCACCACGGCATCGGAATTGTCGCTCAGGACATTGCTGGCGACCTTGTTGACGGAGTCCGCGTCGCCGACGATGTTGACCTGCTTGAGCACGTTCACGTCGAAGAAATTGCCGGTGATGTAGAGCACGTTCAGCCCATGGTAGCCGGCGAAATTGGCATCGTGCGCAAGCCCGGTGGGGATGTCGCTATCCTTGTCCTGAATGCTCTTGATGGTGTCGGAAATATAGTCCGGCATCGCCGCGAAGCGGCTCGGGTCGCCGACTGTCTCGATCGAGGCAAGGTTCCAGAGCAGGTTGCCGCCGGTCTGCACGTCGCCGGCGCTGCCGCCGAGATTGACGTGGTCGTTGTCGTAGAGCACTGAAATCTGGGTGATGGCGTTGAGATTGTAGGTCGAGCCGCCGACGATCACTAGGTCGTATTGCTCGCCGATTCCGAGGAAGGACGAAAGGTTCATCACCGAATTGCCGCCGGTGAGCACCGTCGTATCGACGCCCTGCGTCGTGACCGTCATGGAATCGTTGTCGGAGAGGAAATTATACTGCTCCGTCCAGTGGACGAAGGAGACGTCGCCGTCGATCACGCTGACGTGCCAGGCGCTCGGCATCCGGGCGTGGCCCTCCGCGTCGGTGCTGTCGGCGTTGGTGACGTCGAGCTGGCTATGGGCGTAGACGGCGATGTTGGTGCCGATGGTCTGGGCGCTCGTCGCCGAGTTCGCGCTGTTGTCGATGAGGCCGTCGATCTTGTCGTGGTCGCTGTAGACATAGACCTGCGAAATGGCGTTCGCCGAATGAAAGTCGCCCATCACGGCCATGACCGGCGCCACGATGTTGGTGTCGACGATGGTGGCGACGTTGGCGACGAAATTGGCCCCGGCCTCCACGTCCAGCGAATTGCCGCTGGAGCCTTCGATATGCTGCGGCGTGTCGGTGCCGACCGGGTCCTCGTGCGGCTTGGCGAGGCCGCGGTCGGGCAGGTAGTCCTCAAGCTGGGGAAGCGAGTCGATGTTCGTGCCGTCGACTATGAATATGGTCGGCTCATGGCCGTTCATGTCGATCGACTGGGTCACATGATAGCTGCTCTGGCCGGTGCCGTCGGGCAGCGTGTCCACGTCCTGATTGGCGGCCTGCGCGGCCTGATGGACGTCGTTGTCCAGCCTTGTGATGTCGTCGGGATTTTCCGTGCGCACCCAGGTCTGGAACGGCGAAAGGTCCGCGGCTTTCGCGACGAGTTCGCCGAGCTGCTCGTGCAGATAGGTGAGGTTCTGAACGGCGTGGTGGCCGTCCGTCATGTCGAGAATGTCGTCGTCCCGGACGGCATTGGCCTGGAGCAGGTGCGTTACCTCGGAACCGGGGCCGACATCCGGTGAAAGAACCGAGTTTTCCGCCAGCGGGCGAACGAAGCCGCCGTAGTCGCCTTCGTGGAAGGAGGGAAAAGTATAGTCCGTCAGCGGCTGGGCGTCGATCTGCTGCGGCAGGTCGGTATGGGCAAGTGCGGCCAGCTTCTGCAGGCTTTCGGCGAAGGTGCGGTCGGCGAGGCGAATCTGGAACTGGTCGTAATTGTCCTGGGGCGGATTGTAGGAGAGGTGCGGATCGTAGTCCTTGGGGTCGAGATCGGAGGAGAACGGCAGCTGCGGGTCGGCCGGATCGGCGGGTGCTGCATGCGCTTCGCGCGGCAACTGCCCGTCGAGATACTGTTGTCTCAACCGCATCTCGTCGGTTTGCGTATCGAACAGGCCGATGAAATGCGCGATGATCTCAGAAACTTTTTCGACGTCCATGGCACGCCTCCCCAGCAGTCGCTACCGTCCGGGCTTTTCCGGCCTCGGTCATGCCACCGGAAATGCACCGGCCGGGACGGCCGGTGCTCTTTCGATGGTCGCGATTTGGGGTCACGAGCTGCTTGTGGTGTCGTGGTGGTCGCCGCCGGTGTACGAGATATCGGCCGTGTTGCTGACCAGGTTGGCACCCTGCACGATTTCCTGATGGAAGCCCGCGTTGTAGGCAACGGACGAGGCATCGATCGACTGGTCGTGCTGCGCGCTGATGTCCGTCCCGCCGCCGGCCTGCTGATGGCCGTGCGGGTCGAAGGAAAAGTCGAAGCCCGAACTGCCGTGATCGGCGCCCCCCGTGTCGACGGCGCTGCTGGCGTGCTGGTTGTTCATGGTGATATTGTAGGCCTGATCCTGGTCGGCGAGGTTGTTCGCCTGCACCGGGGAAAAGCCCACGTCGTTGCCCGCGCCGTTCAACGCGTTGTTGAGCACGTTGTCGAGGTTGAGGTTGAACGAGTAGTCGTCGCCGAGATGGAAGTTGAGGTCGCCGCCGGCGATGCCGATGGAGCCCGAATTGCCCACGTCCTTCAGGTTTCCGAGATCGTAGTGGGTGCTCGAATCGGAGTTGAAGCTGTCCTTGGTGTGGGTGCTCGAGTCGGCATAGCTGAAGCTGTTGCCGCTGTCCGTGACATGCGAGCTGGAGTCGGCGTAGCTGTACGCATTTCCGCTGTCGGTGGTATGCGTGCTCGAATCCGAGTTGAAGCTGTCCTTGATATGACTGCTCGAATCCGTGTTGTTGCTATCGTCGGTGTTATAGCTGCGGCTCGGATCGTTGATGCTGACGGTGTTGGTGTGATCGTCGGTCGAGGTGTTGGTGGTGTTCGACGTGTTGGTGGTGACCCTCAGGTCGTAATCGTAGTCGTTGCCACGATTGTTGCCGTTGTCGTTGCTTTCGTGGGTGCTGTTGTCGCTGCTGTTGCTGCTGCTGTCATTGTTGCTTCCGTTGCCGATATTGCTGTCGGAAGCGTTTCCGAGGCCGACCGCGCTATCGTCGATGTCGGTCTTGACCGCAGTCGATGCAAACCCGTCCGCAAGCGCGCCGACTTTCAGATCGTCGTCAGCGCTGATATTCGCCAGATCCAAATCACTAGACATGCTCTCTCCTCCTAGTGAGGAGGCCGTCTCGAACAATCCCTCTCATCTCAACGGGATTCCATTCGCGGCGGCCCCAAGTGCTGTTAAACGAACCGGCTGATGGACTCGGTACTTTCATCCGCCGTACGGAACCGGCCTGTTGATTCAGGCCTGGGCCCTTCGAATCCGCAACCACGTCACACAAACACACGTGCGAATTCGCGTTGATACGTTTTGCGTATCAATGTTGCTTCGATCGATTTTGTTATTTCGTTTGGGGGAGGTTATGTCCGGCTACGCAAACCACTTGTACTGCCGGATCTCGTTTCCCCGAAGCCCCGCCTTTTTCTCCGGTGAGACACCCTGAATGTCGCCGAAAAGCGGGAAAACGCCTAGATATCAATTCGGGCTAAAAGTCCGGATAGGCGCGGTCCGGGCCGGCGACCGCCGATATTGCAGAACATAAGATATTAGGAATGTTTCGCATTTGCCGGATTGCCGGACGATCCCGGCATTTTCACGCTTCCGCAAGACCGTAGCCGCGAGCCTTGCCGCTAATCCGTCCTGCTTACGACGATCGGCGCTAGCTATTTGATAAGTAAATATTTACTGCCGTCGGCGGACCAGGTTTCGGCCCCTCTCGGAGTGTTGCCGCTGGTAACAAGAAAGTGTGGTCTGTCCAGCTTGTCCAGGATCGCCCGCGCGATACCTCGTTTCACGATAAAAGTGAGTAATTGCAAAAGGATTGGCAGAAGCGCAGTGGCCGTCCCGTTGCCGCGTCCTCACAGGAGCAAACGTCAAAACAAATATAAGCCGTCGCAAATGTGTGAATTTTAGTGAAATTGGCGCACGGATTTTACTCTAAATCCCACATTAATGACGATTTTTAACGCTTTTGCAGCAAGACTAATCCCTTTGGGCGATTTCATTTGCGCCACGCCTGTATTAGTGTCCTTAAACATGTGTTAAGAGACTGTGCAACAGTCCTGAAATGCGACGAAGCTCATAATAAGTACTCCAGTACAAAGCGGGTTCATGAAAATCGCTGCGAGCTTTGGGGGATGCACAAATGTACATCGCAAGCACAAGAACAGGGGATGCTGAAGGAAATCATAATATCAGTCCGCTAAAAGACACTATCATCGTACTCGCGGATGCCGATCTCTTTTCCGAATGCCTGGCACAGGCGCTGGGTGTCCGTTTCTCGGCATATGATATAGTGAGTGTGGCAGATCCGAAGACCCTTCAGGGCGAGGCCCTGGAGCATGTTAAGCTTATATTGCTCTATCATCTGCCGTCGGATGAATTGCACGAAACTCTCCGTATGCTGCGTTCGGCAGCCCCCAGCGTTTCGATCGGCCTGGTCGTTGAAACGATCGACCTGCTGGACCCGTACGTCGCGAAACTGGTCGAAGCGAGGAACCTGCACGGCGTCCTGCCGCTCAATCTGCGCCTCGACGTCTTCATGGCGGCGATCGATCTCCTGATGAAGGGGGGAGAGCATTTCCCTTCCGCCTTGCTCCGGCGCCTTTCGGGCGAGCCCCAGCATGGCGCACCGCAGGCATACTATCCTTCGTCCGCACGCATGCCCGCGCCGGCGCGGGCCTATGACGAGGGGACGGCCGCCCGCGGCGGTCATCTCCAGACGCTGACGACGCGCGAGGTGCAGATCCTCGACCTCATCTGCAAGGGGACGCAGAACAAGATCATCGCCGACCAGCTCAACCTGTCGGAAAACACGGTGAAGGTGCACGTCCGCAACATCTACAAGAAGATGAACGTCCGCAATCGAACGGAAGCCGCCTCGCGCTTCTTCAATTCGGACATCGGCCAGGATCGCGAGAACAACGGGCGCCGCTGGCGCAACTGATCCTGCGAACGCGGAAACGGTTTCGGCGCCGCCTGGGCTTGATCGGCTCGGGCGGCGTTTCCGATTCCGGCCCGCGAGACCCCGCTGCCCGCCGGGGTTTTGCGGCAGTCCTGCAACACCCTGCGACATATTCGCATCGGCAATGTTTTTGTCCTATCGCCGTCTTGTGCCCCATTGTGCCTTACTATATGTAACGGGAATTATAAGGTTGCTTATGAATAGCAGGCTTCTTACTCGTGAACCCCAGTCCCACCCTCGGCTTTCTCCTGCATGACGTCGCCCGTCTTCTCCGCAAGCGGTTCGAGCAGCGTGCGAAGGGGCTTGGGCTGACGCGTTCGCAGTGGCAGACGCTTGCTTATCTCGCCGGTAACGAGGGCATTCACCAGGCCGGTCTCGCCGAGATCCTGGAAATCGAGCCGATCACGCTGGTCCGCATTCTGGACAAGCTGGCCGAGCGTGGAATGATCGAGCGACGGCAGCATCCGAACGATCGCCGCATCTGGCTCCTCTATCTTCTCGACGAGGCGCGGCCGCTTCTGAAGGACATGCGCGCGCTGGGCGACACCACCCGCGCGGAAGCCTTCGAGGGGATTTCCCCCGGCGACCGGGACCGGCTTTTCGACATTCTGACTCACATGAAATCAAACCTTGCGCAGGCGTGCCGCACGCCGGCAGACTGCAAAGAGACACATTATGGCTGACGCATCCTCCTCCCTTCGCGTACCTGCAAATGCCAATGACACCGATGCTCCCGCCCATCTGGAAGAGCGGGCCGAAGCACCGGCCAATCCGGCGCCCGCCGCCGATGTTGCGCCGCCGCAGACCCCTGCTGCCGAGCCGACGAAGCCGCGCCGCCGTCGCAGCACGACGCGGCCGGTTCTCTTTGCCCTGCTGCCGGTGGCCCTCGTCGTCGGCGGCTACTACTACGTGAACGGCGGCCAGGTGATGTCCACCGACAACGCTTACGTCCAGGCCGATATGCTCGGCGTGTCGACGGACGTTTCCGGCACGGTCGCCTCGATCGAGGTTCACGAGAACGAAGCGGTGAAGGCGGGGCAGGTGCTCTTCCGCCTGAAGCCGGATTCCTTCCGCATCACGCTGGAAGGCGCTCAGGCGCAGCTCGGCACCGCCCGCAACCAGATCCTCAATCTCCAGGCGAGCTACCATCAGGCGCTGGCCGAGATCGAGCAGGCTCAGGCCGACATTCCCTACTACCAGACGGAACTCGCGCGTCAGGAAAACCTGATCAACAGCTCGGTCGCCTCCAAGTCCGCCTATGACGAGGCCAAGCACAATCTCGACGCGGCTCAGCAGAAGGTGGCCGTCGCCAAGGCGCAGGCCGCAACGACGCTCGCCCAGCTCGGCGGCAATGCCGACCAGCCGGTCGAGGATAACCCCGCCTATCGCCAGGCGAAGGCCGCCGTCGACAACGCCCAGCGCGAACTCGACGACACCGTCGTTCGCGCGCCCTTCGACGGCATCGTCACCAATGTCAGCGCGCTTCAGGTCGGCTCCTACCTCTCCGCCGCGCAGGCCGGCTTCTCGCTGGTCTCAAGCACGAAGATGTGGGTCGCCGCCAGCCCCAAGGAAACCGAGCTGACCTACGTCAAGCCCGGCCAGAAGGTCACCGTCTCCATCGACACCTATCCCGGCGTCGAATGGCAGGGCACGGTCGCCAGCATCAGCCCGGCCTCCGGCTCCTCCTTCTCGCTGCTGCCGGCGCAGAACACCAGCGGCAACTGGGTGAAGGTCGTGCAGCGCATTCCCATGCGCGTGGACATCGCCGACCTCGAAGGTAAGCCGCCGCTTCGCGTCGGCATGAGCGCCGTCGTCGACGTCGACACCGGCCATGCCCGCGGCCTGCCCGATTTCATCACCAGCCTGTTCGGCCGCAATGGCGGGAAGGCCCATGAGTAACGCTGCCAGCGCCGCACCCGAGTTGCCGGTCGCCAATCGCGGCGCGATCACCGCCTGCGTCATTCTGGCGGTGATCATGCAGGCGCTCGACACCACGATTGCCAACGTCGCGTTGCCCTATATCCAGGGCAGCGTTTCGGCGAGCGCCGACCAGATCAACTGGGTGCTGACCTCCTATATCGTCGCCGCCGCGATCATGACGCCGCCCTCCGGCTTCCTTGCCGCGAAATTCGGCCGCAAGCGCGTGCTGCTGACGGCGATCCTCGGCTTCGTCGCCGCCTCGGTGCTCTGCGGGCTGGCGCAGTCGCTGCCGCAGATCGTCGCCTTCCGCCTGCTTCAGGGCCTGTTCGGCGCCTCGCTGGTGCCGCTGTCGCAGGGCATCCTGCTCGATATCTATACGATCGAGTAGCGCGGCCGCGCCATGGCGCTGTTCGGCGTGTCGGTCATGGTGGGGCCGGTGCTCGGCCCGGTCATCGGCGGCTGGCTGACGGACCATATCAGCTGGCGCTGGGTGTTCTACATCAACGTGCCGATCGGGGCGCTGGCCTTCGCCGGCATCGTCGTTTTCGTGACGGAAACCAAGCTGGACGCGCTCGCCAAGCTCGACTGGTTCGGCTTCTCGATGCTGAGCATCACCATCGCCTCGCTGCAGCTCTTCCTCGACCGCGGCGAACAGCTTGACTGGTTCAGCTCCGGCGAGATCATCATCGAGGCGGTCGTCTGTGCCGCGGCCCTTTATCTGCTCGTGGTGCACACGTTCACGGCAGAGCGGTCCTTCATCAATCCGCGCCTGTTCCTCGACCAGAATTTCACCGTCAGCATCTTCTTCATCTTCATCGTCGGCGTCACCTATCTGGCCTCGCTGGCCCTGATGACGCCCTATCTGCAGACACTGATGGGCTATCCGGTGATCACGGCGGGCATCGTCATGGGGCCGCGCGGCGTCGGCACCATGATCAGCATGTTCGTCGTCGGGCGGATGATCGGCAAGATCGATACGCGGCTGCTGCTGCTCGCCGGCCTCGCGCTGACGGCATGGGCGATGTACGACATGACCGGCTGGACGCCGAGCGTCTCGCAATGGACGATCATTTCGACCGGCTTCGTGCAGGGGGCGGGCCTCGGCTTCCTCTTCGTGCCGCTGACCACGATTGCGTTCGCGACCCTGCCGTCGCACATGCGCGGCGAGGGCACCGGCCTTTACAACCTGTCGCGAAACATCGGCTCGAGCGTCGGCATTTCGGTCGTCTCGGCGCTGCTGACGGAAAACGTGCAGTCCAACCACGAATCCATCGCGGCCTACGTCACGCCCTTCAACCATGCCTTCGATGCGCCGGCCGCCATCCAGTCCGTCGATCCGCTGACGGCGGCGGGCAGGGCGACGCTCGACAGCATGATCACGCTGCAAGCCACGGTTATCGCCTATATCGACGACTTCAAGCTGTTGATGCTGATGGCGCTCTGCGCCATGCCGCTGGTCGTGCTGCTGCGCAAGCCGAGCGCTCCGCCGGTGGTCGATCACAGCGTCGCGGTCGAATAGACGCATTTCCGGGAAAAGTGTGTCGCGGTTTTCCGTCCGGAAATGCGTCAAAAAACAAACTACGGGAAGCGGCGGCTCACGTAACGGGAGCCCGCCGCGCCGAAACGCCAGAGCGGATCGACATTCTTGGTGATGCCGATCCGCTTGTCCGTGACGACCGGCACAGGCTCCGCAGCAGCAAGTCCAAACGGCGGGGCATCGAGAAAACGGCCGTCGAGTGTCAGATCGATGCCGAGCGCCTGCGAAAGCTTGCCGGGGCCGTTGCAAAGCCGGACCACGTCGTCGAGCCCGCGGCGCTTCATCATTTGCGGCAGGCCGCTTTCCGGCTTGATCGCCCGGATCAACACCGCGCTCGCCCCCTGACAGACGAAATTCAGGCACCAGTGAATGCCGTAGGACCGGTAGACATAGACATGGCCCGGCGGGCCGAACATCGCGGCATTGCGCGCCGTCGGCCCGCGAAAACTGTGGGAAGCCTCGTCGTCGGGGCGATAGGCTTCCGTCTCGACGATCCGGCCGCCGACGCCGTCGGAAAAGAAGCGCCACCCGATCAGCTCGCGGGCGACGTCTACCGCATCGCGTGAGAAAAACGCCGCAAGCGCTTCTCGCCGCAGGAAGGAATCGCCGCCGGCTCCGTGCGGCGCGGCGGCGGGACGTTCGGGCTGCATGTCGCTCATCGCTTACCTGTCGCTTGTTCTTCCCGCCGAGCTATAATCGACTCTCGTCGCGCCACAACATCGCCGCTTCCGAGGCGGAATGCTATAGTCGAATCGAACATAACGGAAACGGATTGACGGCATGGCACAACGCGCGGGCAGCGCCGATCTTCCTTTGCATGGTGGGCGCGTCCCGCCGTGGCTCGGCCAGCGCATGACCCGGCTCGGGGCGCTGATGACCGAGGCGATCGTCCAGCATTACGGCCGCGACGAGTTGCTCCGCCGGCTGGCGCATCCCTTCTGGTTCCAGTCCTTCGGCGCCGTCATGGGCATGGACTGGCATTCCTCGGGGATCACCACCAGCGTTCTCGGCGCCCTGAAGCGCGGCCTGAAGCCGCTCGCCGGCGAACTCGGCATCCATGTCTGCGGCGGCCGCGGCGCGCATTCGCGCAAGACGCCGGACGAACTGGTGACGATCGGCGACCGCGTCGGTTTCGACGGTGCCGGGCTTGCGACCGCCAGCCGCCTGATCGCCAAGGTGGACAGCGCCGCCGTACAGGACGGTTTCGACCTCTACCTGCACGGCTTCATCGTCACCGACGAGGGACATTGGGTGGTCGTCCAGCAGGGCATGAACGGCGACCGCCGGCAGGCCCGCCGCTACCATTGGCTTTCGGAAGGGCTGAAGAGTTTCGTCGATGCGCCGCACGCCGCCATCGAGGGCAGGGACCAGGGCCGTATCCTCAACCTCGCCGACCGCCGCGCCGATACCTCGCGCAGGCGCCAGCTCGACCTCCTCTCCGCCTTCGGGCCGGACCGCATCGTGCGCGAGGTGGCCGCGCTGGAGCGGGACGGAAGCGCCGCACCGGCTGCTCTGCCCGCCCAGCCGATGCTGCCGCATCTCATCATGCCGGCGCACCACGACGTGCGCGAGACCGACGTCAACATGCGCCGCCTGCACGGCAATCTCGCCGCCGCCGCCGACCGCGGGCCGGAGGATTTCGAACAATTGCTGCTGACGCCCGGCGTCGGCGCGCGCACGGTCAAGGCGCTCGCCATGGTGGCTGAGGTGCTGCACGGCGCGCCGTGCCGGTTCTCCGACCCGGCGCGCTTCTCGCTGGCGCATGGCGGCAAGGACCGGCATCCGTTTCCGGTGCCGCTGAAGGTCTATGACGAGACGATCCGCGTGATGAAATCGGCGGTGAAGCGAGGCAGGCTCGGCTATCAGGAAGAGCTGGAGGCGCTGAAACGGCTGGACGATCAATCGCGCCGGCTGGAGCAATATGCGACGGGTCCCGACCTGAAGGAAATCGTCGCCGGCGAGTTTCGCCATTCCGCTTCGCTCGGCGGCCGCAGCGTCTTCGGCTGGGAAGCCGATCTTGCCGGCAGCGATGCGCAGGATAGCGCGCCGCGCCGGCGCTGATCGGCGTCCGAAGCCGCGAAGGCCCGCTATTCGGGAACGAGCGTGCCGATCAGTTTCATGAGGGCATTCTGGCGGTTGCCACCGCCGGCGAGGAATTCGTAAAGCGACATTTTCTTTTCGCTGCCGCCGTCTGCGAGGTAATCGAATTCGCGGATGACCGAGACCTCTCCCGTCTCGGTGTCGCGGGCCAGCGAGAACCAGTATTCGTCCCCATTGTCCTTCTTGTTTTTGTAAAATTGCTTTTTGACCAACGTCATCTATCGTCCTCCCGAAGCGATGATGTTGCCAACGTGACAGGCTGATGACAGGAGTCAAGCGGCTTTCTGCCGCGCCCGGAAGACGGGCGCCGCCGAATGGTCAGGTGGCGGAGCGAAGACGAGTGGGATCATAAATGACGGATTGACCGCAAGAGCATCGGGAGGGGCTTCGCTCCGGCCATGACACGCGCGCAACTGTTCGGCGTCATTCTAGGGCTTGCGATCGTCGCGGCGCTGACCGGCTTGCGCGCCGTCGATCCCGCCGTGCTGAAGGATGCGCGCGACGCCACCTTCGATCAATACCAGCGCATCGCGCCGCGCCCCTTCACCAACATGCCGGTCCGGGTCGTGGATATCGACGAGGCTTCGCTGCTCGAACTCGGCCAGTGGCCATGGCCGCGCGACCGGCTCGCAGCACTCGTCAACGACCTGATCGACATGGGCGCTTCCGCCATCGCCTTCGATATCCTCTTCGCCGAGCCCGACAGGCTCTCGCCCCGGAATGTCGTCCGTGACATCGGCGGCGTCGATCCCTCGCTGCTTACCCGCCTGCCGGACAATGACGAGACCTTCGCCCGATCGATCGAGGGCAGGCCGGTCGTCCTCGGCGTCGGCCTCTCCAACGAGGGAAGCTATCGGCCGCCGGTGAAGGCGGGCATCGCCTATACCGGCGAGAGCCCCGTCAATGCGCCGCCGCTGCTCCAGGCCGCGACGCCGCTCAGGCCGCAACTGGAGGCCAATGTCGCCGGCATCGGCCATATCAGCCTCAATCCCGGCAAGCCCACCTCCGTCGTCCGCGCCGTGCCGCTCTTCCTCACCGACGGCGAACAGCTCTATCCGAGCCTCGCGCTGGAGGCGCTCCGCATCGCGCAAGGCGCGTCCACCTACGTCATCGCCGGCGCGCCGGACGCCCGCAACACCATGACGATGGTCAAGATCGGCGATTTCGTCGTGCCGGTCACGGCCTCCGGCGAACTATGGCTCTATCTCGACCCCGACCGGGCGGAGCGCTACGTCTCCGCCCGCAAGGTGCTCGCGGGCGCCGGCGCGTCGCCGGAGACGAAAGCGGCGATCGAGGGCAGCATCGTCTTCGTCGGCACCTCGGCGGCCGGTCTGCAGGATATCCGCACGACGGCGCTCGGAGAGAACGTGCCGGGCGTGTCGATCCACGCGCAGATCGTCGAGCAGATATTGTCCGGCCGCTATCTCTCCCGCCCGGACTGGGCGGACGGGCTGGAAATCCTCTCCATCGCCGTGGCGGGCACGCTGCTCGTGCTGGTGACGACCTTCGTCAATCCGGCGGTCGCGCTCGCCTGCGGGCTGCTGATCACGGCGCTGGCGCTCGCCGCCTCCTGGGCGGCCTTCATCTTCGCCGGGCTGCTCTTCGATCCGCTGGCGCCGATCGTCGCGGCCTCGATGACGCATTTCGCGGCGACCGCCTTCCGCTTTCTGGTGACGGACAGGGAGCGCCGCGAGGTGCGCCGCGCCTTTGGTCAGTATCTCTCGCCGTCGCTGCTCTACCGCATCGAGCACACCCGCGATGCGCTGCGGCTCGGCGGTGACGACCGCGAGCTGACGCTGATGTTCGTCGACGTACGCAGTTTCACCGAGATCAGCGAAAGCCTGACGCCGACGGAGGTGGTGCGCTTTCTCAACACGCTTCTCGACGCGCTGAGCCGCCACGTCATCGCCAACGAGGGCACGCTCGACAAATTCATCGGCGATTCCATCATGGCCTTCTGGAACGCGCCGGTCGACGTGGCCGCTCACCCGGAAAAGGCGATGAAGGCCGCACTTGGCATGCGCGAGACGATGGCGCGGCTGAACGAGAGCGATGCCTTCGGCTTCGGCAAGGAGCGTCAGGTCCGCATCGGTATCGGCATCCACACCGGCCTTGCCTGCGTCGGCAATATGGGGGCGGAGGCGCGCTTCAACTATTCGGCGGTCGGCGACGCCGTGAACCTTGCGGCGCGCATCGAATCCGCCTGCAAGGAGGTCAATTTCGATATCCTCGTTTCCGAAAGCACGATGCGGCGATTGCCGGATTACGCGCTGCTGGAAGCGGGAGCGCTTGCGCTGAAAGGCAAGAGCATGAGGACCCGGCTCTTCGCCGTCGCCGGCGATACTGAGCTTGCCGCTTCGCCGCTGTTTGCGGAGCTGAAGGCGCTCCACGTCCGGCTGGTGGAGGCGCTGCGGTCGCGGTCGCCGGCGCGGCGCAAGCTGATTGCCGCCGCCAAGGCGAGCGCCGCCGGACTGACCTCGGACCTCGCCGGCTTCTACGCCCGGATATCGCGCCGGGCGGAGGATTTTTCCGATGCGCCGGCAGAGGTCCCGCGCGTTGCCGAATGACCATCCTAGCGATGGTTGCCGCCGCCGCTCCAGGACCCACCACCCTGTCCGCGATGATCGTGGCCGCCGTGGTCATGATCATGATGATCGTGATCGCCGTGATCATGGTCGTGATCGCCGTCGTCGTGGTCATGCCCGTGGTGGTCGTGATCGTGATCATGTCCCCCGCCGCCGTTGTCGGGGTCGCCGGGTGTGCCGGGCGTGCCGGGAGAACTCGGCGTTCCGGGATTGCTGGGCGCGCTCGGCGCGGAGGGCGCGGAAGGGGAGGAGGGTGTGCCTTGCGGCGACGGCGGGGAGGGCGATTGCGGCGCGGAATGCGGAGACTGGACGCCTCTCGCGCCGGGCGCCGTCGGCGCGTTCATCGAGAGGCCGCAGCGGCTGCCGCCGGCAAAGCCGAGCCGCCCCGTCAGCGACTGGTCGCCGGAGAGGAAGGGCAGGGCCTGCGCATTGCCGAGCGTCTTGAAGATGTCGCGGTTGACGCGCGCGGTTTCCGTCATGCGCCCGTTGGTTTTGGCGACCACGCAGTCGCAGACCTTCTGCAACTGCCGGCAGCCGCCGGGGCCGCAGATCTGCGCGGCGCCGTTGAGCAGCACCACCGCCGTCGTGCCGTCGCGGCCGACATAGAAATCGAAGGCCGTGCCGCGCACGCCGATGGTGCCGGCCGGGGTGAGAATCTTGTAGGCGGAGGAGGCGGAATTGCCGCTGATCCAGCGGAAGGTGCCCTTGGCGGCCTTGATCGTAAGGTTCTTCACCGAGTTGGAATCGTCGAAGACGAATTTGTCGATGGTGACCGAGGAGCCCCAGCCGACGGCAAGCTTGGTGCCGTCGCGGAACAGGAATTGCCCGAGCCCCGATTGCGATGTCCTAATTCGCTCGTCCCGGTGGACGGGATCGTCGATCGCCATCGAGCCGGATTGCCCCGTGACCTCGGTCCGGATGTTGGTCGCTTCACCGACGGTTTCGGCGGCATTCGCCAGCATCGGACAACAGAGCGTGGCACCCAGCGCGGCGATTGCTGCACCACGCGGAAAAAACATGTCGCCCTCCTAATTATCATGATTTTACCATGGGATAGGCCGAGGCGTCTCATCATCCAATCTGCGTACTCACTCGCTCCGGCGGAGAGTGGAGCGGTAAGCGGGAAGCATCCCATGGGCGTAATTCCGCGCATGCGTCAGCGGATGGTTACGGCCTGTTTGGACAGGCCGACCATCCGTTTCGCTTGAGGCGTCGTCTTCAGAAATCGCGGCTCCGCTGCGGCGCAAGACTTTGGGTCTGGGCATAGGCGAGCGGCGAGCGGTTCGCCGGCGTGTTCTGGTCGAGCACCAGCGTCTTGATGTCGTCGGTGTAGACATCGAGCGCCACGCCCCAGCTCAGCCGGTCGACCGACCAGACGTGGAACCCGAGTTCCGGAATGAAGCCGCATTCGTAGCAGCAGCAATCGTCCCCGCCCTTGAGCTTCTTGGGAAACGACTGGAGAAACATGATGCGCGGCCGGGGCAGTCGGTAGCAATGCCCTTCGAAGGCGTATCCGTAAATGATCCCGAGGCTCTTGATCTTGGAAAGATAAGGCGGCTCGATTTCGACATCGCAGTCGCCGAACGAAACGTTCAGCGTCCGGTTGCCGTCCTCGAAATTCTTCTTGATCTTGTCCATCGGACAGGGCGTGAAGCCGTAAAGCCTCACGTCGTTGGGCTTGAACGGGTCTGAACCCACGAAGGGCGTCGTGTTGCAGTTGCAGCTCATGATCCTCTCCTCTCGAGCTTCATCCTCTCCCAATGATTTCACGCCATGCAAAATTCTCTTCGAGCTGGGCGGCCGCGGCGGAATCGGCCGACGCCATCATCGCGAAGGCGGCCTCCTCGAAGGTCAGCGTATTCGGATCGAGCCGGCGCAGAGAAAGGGCGACGGCCTGCCCCACCCGGTCGCGCGCCTTCGTCAGCGCCTCCTGAAAGGCGAGCGGGCGGACCTGAAAGGCGTCGGCGGTATAGGCCTGGAATTGGCGAAGGTCGTCATGCTCCAGCGCCCGCAGGTCGACGTCGAGCAGGCTGCGGTGGGCCGCACCCTCGACGACGAGCTGGCGATGGTAGAGTTCCACGATCGTATCGAACACCGCGCCGGTGAAGGGAAGTCCGCGGTCATGGATTTCGCGCGTCGTCTCCGACATCTTGCGGGCGTTGGCCGCGAGCCGGATCTGCGTTTCCGGGCTCGTCTCGGCAAAGCGGTTGAGTTCGCTGTGCAGCAGGAGATTGCCGCGCGTCCGCCGGAGAATGCGTTCGATGGCGGAATCGAAATAAAGCAGCGATATCAGCGACACGATATCGGAAAAGGCTTCGCTGAACGGCAGGAAGTCACCCCATGGCGACAGCCGGTTCGGCGGGCCAAAGGTGGAGAGGCTGACGAGATGCCCGACCTCGTGCGCGATGCTGTCGAAATTCAGCGCATAGACCTGCTGGAACTGCGGGAACACCGACCGGCCGAGTTCGAGGAAACCCACGCCCGCCTGGGCATTGTTCCAGGAGGCCAGCGGAACGATCTCCAGCTGCGGATAGATGGGCTCGAAATACCAGCGGATCGGCCGGCCGAGGAAGCTTTGCCAGATGTTCAGGACGAAATGCACGCAGGCATAGGCGTGAACGCCGAGATAGTCCCGCGATCGCGGATCGTAATGGTCGAAATGACCATCCCGTCCGGGCATTGCGGGCGGGCGGCGAGGCCCCATGAACGGCGGCGCGCCGCCGCCCTGCCCATAGGGCAATTTGTCGAAGAGCGGATCGGCCACATACATCAGATGGTCGCGGGGACCGGGGAGGATCGCGTGCGGACTGATCGGCAGCCATACACGGTCAGGTTGTTCGTAGCCGGGAATGAAGGGGGCCTGCGGAAAAATCCAGAAGCGCGTGCCTAGCCGCGATTCCACCTGTTCCAGGGCTGCGTCCCCAAGCGGGCCCATAGCACAATCACTCTCCATGAAAATGGTTCGAGAGAAAGGCATAAACAACTATAAAGTTTATTAGTAATGCATGACTAAATTGATGTCAATATGAGCGGCTTCGAGATCGCGCAGGAAGGTGTTGGTCGCGATAAAAGGGCGGACGGCGCCGGGCCGGGGCGCGGCGGCAAGCGCCGGCGCGAGACTGAGCGCGAGGAGGGCGTCGCGCCGCTTCTGGCCGGCGATTTCCTTCTTCAGCTCGGCCGCCGGCAGATCCAGTTTCTTCAGGCAGGCGGCCAGAGAGCGGTCGCGGAAGTTCGTTGCGCGCGCGATTGCCGTGAGTTCGTCGCGCTGAGAGGCGCTGACGCGCCCCTGCCGCATCAGCCGCGCGAAAGTCCGCTGCAGGTCGATCAGCGCGTCGGTGAGCGGCAGAAAGCCGAGTTCCGCCGGTCCCGACTGCACCGCGACGGCATCCTCCGGGGTCAGCGGCCAGCGCCGGTACCAGCGATAGATGAGGCCAACGCCGATCATGCCGAAGGGATGGAGTTCGGCGGCGCGGAGCGCCCCCATGCTGGCGGCGCCGATGACGGTGATGCCCTGCGCCATCGCCCAGAGGAGTTCCTTGTGACGAACCGCCGGACGATCCTCGAACTGCCCGTCGATCAGCACCATCGCGCGCGGGCGAAAGGCATGGGCGGCGAGCACGATATCACCCTGCGCGACGGGCTGAAGATAGACCGCGTCGAGCGCTTCCTGTGCTTCTGAAAGCCGCAGCGTCGGCCCGAGAAATACGAGGATCGGTCCGTCCTTTTCCGGTTCGCTCATCGTACCTCCGTAAAATGCCGCGCCTTCGGTAGCAGGGTTCGGATGCAGGCCACGCCGGCCGCCGGATCGGAGGCGATGGGCACGGCGAGGATCGGCCCGAGCCCGGCGGCGACCCGCTCCATGAGCGCGGCGAGCGTTTCGATTGCCGCCGGCGGAGCGGGCGGTTTTCCGGCGGATTGAAGGATGAGGTCGCGCGCCTGCACGACGAGCCTGTCGGTGCTTCGCCGATAATGCGCGCGCGTCTGGTCGTCGCGCGCGCCGGAAATCGCGCCGGGGCGGGCGGCGAGCGCTTCGAGGATCGCGCCGGCCGCCGCGGCCTCCATCGTGGCGGCGGCGGCATAACCTTCGGTGGGAAGGGCAAGCAGCGGCTCGGCCGGGCTGCTCTCGATCGTCTGGCACCAGACGACGGCGATGCCGGCGGGCGAGGGCGCGTGCCAGAGCGCGACCGAAATGCCACGGTCCGCGGCGCGCGCCAAAAGGCGGTCGCAGCCGAGGTTCGACGGGGAGATGCGCATGCGGTCGAAAAAGCCGTGGGTGACGAAGGCGCGCGCCACCGCATCGCGCTCGATGCATTCGAAGAGGCCGTGGAGGAAGGCGCGCAGCCCGTCCGTATGGCAGGCAAGCCCGGTCGTCGTCCGCAGGAACAGCCCGTCGCCGGCGGGCGGCGGCTCGGTGTAGCGGGTGTGGACGAGTTCCAGCGGCACCGGCTGCGGCGTATCGTCGGAAAAATTCCAGCCCGATATCCACGGGATAACCGCACGCCGCCAGTCCGGCCCGATGCCGGGCGCAAGCAGGCTGTCGAACAGGCCCCCGGCAATGCCGAGATCGTCGGCTGAGGCATGGAAGGTACTCTCCGCCGCGATCCTCTCCGCATGGTGACGTTCGAGGGATTCCATGATGGCCCCGACGGCGGCCTCAGCGACCGTATGGCCACGGCCGAGCGACGTCACTTCCGACAGCGCCTCGGGCCGGACGGCCTGGACGACCGGAAGCTCGAGGCGGTCCAGCCTCGTCAGGTCGCCGAGGCGAGTGATCCCGGCCTTGCGGGTCAGCGGGAGAACCCGGCGAAGGCAGCGGTCGACGGCATCCGCATCCGGCCGCGGCGGCAGCGCTTCGCCAAGGCCGCGCCGGACCGCATCGCGCAACTCGGCGGTCATGGCGTCGGGCCGTTCAGCGGACGTTGCCAAGGCCAAGCTCCCGGATCGAATCCTCCGTCCTTTGCAGAAGGGCGATGGCGCGCTGGTTTTCCGCAATCGTCTGCGCCGTGTGCAAATCGGCGGCGACGAGGCTCTCGCGCTTGTTCCCCCGCGCCATCAGCACGGCGCGGCAGCGATAAAGCTCGGCAAGCCAATAGGCGTGCCCGGTTTCCCGCGCTTCCCTGATCGCGTTGGTCGCGACCGCGATCGCCTCCTCATATCCGCCGGCCTGGCCGAGCATGGTGGCGTGCATATAGAGATAGATCGGAAGATCGGCGACGGTGCCGAGGTCTCTGAGCAGTGACAGGCCTTGACGAAAAGTGTCGTGTCCGCGCTCAAGGTCCGAGCGGTGGGCCATCGCCCATCCGCCGAAGAGCAGCGACAGGCCGCGCAGCGATTGCATCGCATGTTCCTCGGCAAAGGCCGCCATCTTGCCGGAAACCGCCTCCAGCCGCCGATAGTCGTCGCGGTAGAAGGCGGAAACGGCCTCCGTGTCCAGCGCGTGGGCGGTGCTCGGCACATGCGATATGTACTCGACGAAATCCGCCATTTCCGCAAGCGCCTCGTCCGAAGCCTTGCGCTCGCCGGTCAGCCAGAGCGACAGCGCCAATTGTCCGAGGCCGCAGACTTTTGCGTCGTGGCCGCCATAAAGCGTCCGCGCCACCTCGGCGGAGCGCTCGCTGTAAAGGGCAAGCCCCTTCCGGATCGCGCTCTGCGTCTCGCGATGCCAGCCGAGATTGAAGTCGATCGCCCAGATGCAGTGCTGGACCTGCAGGTTGATTTCGGGATCGTCGACCCCCGACAGCATCGCCTGCACTTCAAGCGCGCGGTCGTGCATGGTGAGGAAATCCGCGCCCGTCAGCCACCACCCCCAATAGATCGGAAACCATTGCGATTGCTGCTCGCGCGGCTGGCGGCGGGCGATCGCCACCCCGTCCTCGTAGAGCTTGCGGGCGGGCGGCGAGTTCTGTCCGACGAGCCCGGTCAGGATGGGCCCGAGCGCCGTCAGCGCCGACAATTGCAGGGCATCGACCGCAGCGCCTTCGCCGATCTGCGGGCAAAGGGTAAGCGCATGCTCAAGGTGATGGCAGGCCTCGATCATCGCCGAGCGGCGGGAGCTTTCGCGGCCGGCGGCGATGAAAAGCTCGGCGGCACTTTCCGGCAGCCCGGCATGCTCCGCCTGCTCGGCAAGGGCGCCGTCGTCCATCCAGGGGGCGATGTCCGGCGACTGGCTGACGATGCCGAAGAGGCGCCGATGCAGCGCCTGCCGCTGCTTGCGCAGCACGGCCTTGTAGATGGTTTCCTGGATCAGCGCATGGCGGAAGGCATAGGCCGGAAGCCCGGCCGCCCGAACGCGGGTGAGAAAGCCCGCCTCGCAGAGCGTCGCGGCGGCGGTGGAAAGCGCCCTCTTGCCGAAATCGGGCAGGAGTTCGCGCAGCAGCGGCAGCGTGAAGCGCGCGCCGGTCACGGCCGCCGCCCGCGCCACCTCGCGCGCCGCCCCGAGGTTTCGAAGCCTTTCCTCAAGGATGCCTTCGAATGTGGACGTATGCGTCGGCGAGGAGGTGTCGGAAATCTTCATCGCATCGGCGCGGCCCTCCGAGACCCACTGGCATATCTCTTCGATGAAGAGCGGAATGCCGCCCGATATGCGCTCCGTCACCTCCAGAAGGTCGGGAAGTGTGGCGCGGCGGTGGTCCGGCCAGATGGATTCCAGCGCAAGCCGCGTCTCCTCCGGCGCAAGCGGCGCCAGCGCCAGCCGCGTGTGCGCAGCTCCCTCCAGCCAGTCCGCCGGCGCACCGGGGCGGGCGGTGGTGACCAGGAGGACGGGAAAGTGCGGCACCACCCGCGCCGCCTCGCCCAAAAGGTCCTGCGACGTCGGATCGATCCAGTGGATATCCTCGACCGCGAGAACGACCGGCCCGTTCCGGCAGACCGCCGCGAGCGAGGTGGAGATGGCGCGCCGCGCCTTTTCGCGAATGATCTTCGGCTCGCGGCCGAAGGTCGGCGCGTCGCTGGCCGCCACCCCGAGCAGGAAGGCGAAGACCTCGACCACCTCGGCATCGCAGATGCCCTGCCGCCCGAACCGCTCGGCGACGGTCTCGGCCGTCAGGTGCGAGCCGGCCGACGATCCCTGGCCGGAGAAGCTGTGCAGCAGCGGATGCAGCGGCGAGCGGCCGCCGCCCGGCGAGCATTGAAACAGGAAGGATTTTGCGCGTTCATTGCGCGTCAGCTTGCGGATTTCATGCAGCAGCCGCGACTTGCCGATGCCGGCCTCGCCCTCGATGGCGAGGATTTCGCCGCGCCCGGCGCGCACGTTCTTCCAAGCGTTTACGACGGCGGCGAGTTCACTGGCGCGGCCGATGAAGGCGCTTCCGAGCCTGCCGAAGGCATAGAAGCGGTCGACCTCGGTCTTGTGGCCAAGCGCCCGCCATACCGTTTCCGGCTCCAGAAAGCCCTTGAGGTCGCGCGCGCCCTCATGGACGAAGGCGTGGGAGCGGCCGGCCAGCATCTTCGTCCGGTCGGAAACCAGCACGCTATCCGGTGCCGCGATCGTTTCCAGCCGCGCCGCAAGGGCAAGGGCGGCCCCCGTGACCGGCTCGCTCTCGCCGGGTGCGGCCTGCACCAAGGCGACAGAGGTGGCAATGCCGATGCGCACGCGAAGCTCCCACCCGGTCTCGTGGCCGAGCCGCTTGCAGGCGCCGATCACCGCAAGCCCGGCGCGGATGGCGAGCGAGGCGGCGTCCCGCGCGTCAAGCTCGGTCGGAAAGAGCGCGACGCCGCCGTCGCCGGCCTCGACGCGGATGACGCCGGAGTGGGAGGCGATCGCCTGCCTGGCGGCCTGCTGAAAGGCTTCGATCAGCTCCTGATAGTCTTCGATGTCGAGCTGGTGGAAGAGATCGGTGGAGCCGACGAGGTCGTAGCAGAGCGCGGTCACGACCTTGCGCTCGCCGCCGTGCTCGTCCGCGCGCGCCTTGCGCCGGGGTGACCTGCCCGGTGTCTTGACCTGCCTCTCGCGCGCCATTCGCCGCCCCCGGCTTCGTGCTGCCCGCTGCATCCAGGAATTTATAAGAAAAATCGCATTGTTGGCGGCAACGCGCAAGCGCCCATCGGCTGTCGGGGGCCGCACCGCAATCAGACGTCGAGAGGAAGCCGGGCGTTTCGCCGGATCAGGCGCGGCCGAGATAGGTCTCGGCAAGCTCCGTCCAGAAGGCGGCGCCGATCGGCAGCAGGTCGTCGTTGAAATTGTAGCCCGGATGATGGAGTGGCTTTTCCTCGCCGGTCACGCGGCTGCCGAGGAAGAAATAGCTGCCCGGCCGCTCCGCCAGCATATAGGCGAAATCCTCGCTGCCCATGAAGGGACGTTCCAGATCGGCGACGTTCTCAGCGCCGGCAAAGCGGGTCGCAAGATCGCGCAGGAAATCCGTCTCCGCCTTGTGATTGATGGTGGCGTCGTAGCTGCGCCGGTAATTCACCGTCGCCGTCATGCCGAAGCTTTCCGCCTGGCTTTCGGCGATCTTGGTGATGCGCTGCTCCAGTTCGTCGCGCACCTTCGGCTCGAAGGAGCGGATGCCGACGACGATTTCCGCGCGCTCGGGAATGATGTTGCTGGCCGAGCCGCTGTGGAACGCGCCGACGGTGACGACGGCGGGGTCCATCGGATGAATGTTGCGGGAAACGATGCTTTGCAGCGCCATGACGATGCTGGCGCCGCAGACGATCGGGTCCGCCGTCTCCTGCGGCTCGGCGCCGTGGCCGCCGCGGCCGTTGACGGTGATGCGGGCTTCGTCCACCGCCGCCATGATCGGCCCTTCCCGCAACGCGAACTGGCCGAAGGGCAGGCCGGGCTCGTTGTGAAGGGCAAAGACGGCGTCGCAGGGGAATTGCTCGAACAGCCCGTCGTCCATCATCATCTTCGCGCCGCCGAAATTCTCTTCCGCCGGCTGGAAGATCAGGTGCACGGTGCCGTCGAAATTCCGCCGCTCGGCGATCGCCTTCGCCGCACCGAGCAGCATCGCCGTGTGCCCGTCATGGCCGCAGGCATGCATCAGGCCGGGTGTCCGGCTGGCATAGTCGAGGCCGGTTTCCTCAAGGATCGGCAGCGCGTCCATATCGGCGCGTATGCCGACGGAGCGGGTGCTCGTGCCGTTCTTGAGCGTGGCGACGACGCCGGTTTTCGCGAGGCCGCGCGTGACCGTATAGCCGAGTTCGGCAAGATGCCTCGCGACGAAATCGGAGGTGCGGACCTCGTCGAGGCCGAGTTCGGGATGGGCATGCAGGTCGCGGCGGATCGCCACGAGGTCCGGCATGGAGTTGGCAGCCACGGATTGCACGGTCATGTCAGGCTCCTCGGGTGGGAATGCGGTTTTCGAGGGCGCGGAATCCGATGACCAATATGCCCGTCAGGCAGAGATAGATCAGCGCCAGCAGAAGCAGCGGCTCGTAGGTGACATAGGTCTCCTGCCGCACCTTGGAGATGACGGAATAGGCGTCGATGACGGTGATCGTCGCAACCAGCGGCGTCGCCTTCAGCTGCAGCACCGTCTCGCCGGTCAGCGTCGGCAGGGCGCGATGGATGGCGCGCGGCAGCCAGATGCGGCGGAACGTCGTCCACGGGCTCATGCCGTAGGCACGCGCCGCCTCCAGTTCGCCGGAGGGCACGCCGGCAAAGGCGCCGCGCATGACCTCGCCCTCGTAGGCCGCAAACGAGATCGTCAGCGCCGCCACGCCATAGGGCCATGCCTCGCGCAGATACGGCCAGAGGAAGGAATGGCGGATCAGCGGATATTGCGGAAAGAGCGAGCCGAGGCCGTAATAGAGCAGCCAGAGCTGCAGGAGCAGCGGCGTGCCGCGGACGACGGTGCAGAATGCCTGCGCCGGCATTTTCAGGAACCAGGGGCCGGTGACCTGCACCAGCCCCAGCGGCACGGCGATGAGGAAGCCGAGGATCGAGGTCGTAAACAGCATCGTCAGCGTGACGCCGATCCCCCAGCCGAGCAGCGGCAGATATTGCGGCAGCCAGTCCCAGCGCATGAAGACGATCACGACGAGGAGGAGCGCCGCGAAAATGGCGATCAGCACGATCCGGTGCGGCTGCAGGAAGCTGGCGCGGCTTGGAAGATCGTCCGGCTCTATGGCCATGGCATGGACGGTTTCGTCGGTCATCTACGCCCTCGCCAGTCCGCGCCGGGCGCGCTTCTCGATCGCCTTGAGGACGAAATTCGACACCAGCGTCAGCAGGAAGTAGAGGACGCCGGCCGCGCAGAAGAACAGGAAATAGGCCTTCGTCGAGCCGGCCGCCTGCCGCGTGACGAGCGTCAACTCGCTGAAGCCGACGACGGCGAGAAGGGCGGTATCCTTGGTGGCGATCAGCCAGAGATTGGAAAGCCCCGGCAGCGCATAAGGCAGCATCGCCGGCAGCGTAATCCGCCGCATGACCTTGAGCGGCGACATGCCGAAGGCGCGCGCCGCCTCGATCTGGCCGGCGGGAATGGCCTTGATCGCGCCGCGCAGGACCTCGGTCGAATAGGCGCCCTGCACCACGCCGATCACGAAGATGCCGGCCGCAAGCCCGCTGATGTCGACCGTGCCGTAACCGAGCGCGTCGAGCGCGCGGTTGAGGACGTCGGTTCCCGCATAGTAGAGCAGAAGGATCAACACCAGTTCCGGCACGGCGCGGACGATGGTGGTGTAGCACTCCAGAAGATCGCGGGTGACCGGGCCGCCATAGAGCTTGCCGGAAGCGCCGCCGACGCCGAGCAGGAGGCCGAGCCCGTAGCCGCCGACGGCAATCTTCAGCGAATTGGCGAAACCGGCGAGCAGAACGCCGCCCCAGCCGGGCGGGGAAAGCGCAAGCAGGCTCCAGTTGATGAAAGTCGGGGCGTCGGTCATCGGTGAATGCGCGTTCAATTAAAACTGGGAACGAAGGCAGACGAAACCGGCGGGCCATAACCCGCCGGTCGCTCCTGCGTCTCAGTTGCCGTAGATATCGAAGTCGAAATATTTCTTCGAAATCTTGTCGTAGGTGCCGTCGGCGCGGATCGCCTTGATGGCGGCGTTGATCTTGTCCTTGAGCGCGGTGTCGCCCTTGCGCAGGCCGACGCCGACGCCGAGGCCGAGGATCGCCGGGTCGTCCTTGACGTTGCCCTTGGCCTCGCAGCATTCCTTGCCCTGGTCGCTCTTCAGGAAGGCGTCGAGCGCGATCGCATCGGCCTGGATGGCGTCGAGACGGCCGGCGGCGAGGTCCTGGTTGGCCTCGTCCTGCGTCTGGTATTCCTTGATGGTCGACTTCGGGCGGAAATACTTCTTGGCGTAGTCCTGATGAACGGTCGCGACCTGCACGCCGATCGTCTTGCCGGCAAGGCCCTCGGGCGTCGCGTCGAACTTCTCGTCCTTCGGGCCGACGATGCCGGTCGGCGTGTTGTAATACTTGTCGGAGAAGTCGATGGTCTTCAGGCGTTCCTCGGTGATCGACATCGAGCCGATGATCATGTCGATCTTCTTCGAGGTGAGGGCGGGGATGATGCCGTCCCAGGCGACGGGCGTGATAACGCAGTCGAGCTTGGCCTCGGCACAGAGCGCCTTTTCGATATCGACCTCCCAGCCGACCCATTCGCCGCTGGCGTCGGGCGAGGTGAAGGGCGGGTAGGGCTCGGCGGCAAAGCCGACCTTCACGGTCTCGGCGGCTGCGGCCGTCGCGAAGGCGACGCCGAGCGCGGCGGCCGCGGCCAGGGTCTTCAAAGTCTTCTTCATGCTGTTCCCTCTTTTGATCTGGAGCATTTTGAATTCAGTGAATGGAGCTGATGAACCTCTTCAGGCGCTCGGATTTCGGCGCGCCGAAAATCTCCTCCGGCGGTCCCTGTTCCTCGATCACGCCGTCGGCGAGGAAGACGATGTGGTTGGCGACGTTGCGCGCGAATTTCATCTCGTGGGTGACGAGGATCATCGTGCGCTTTTCCTTGGCAAGGTCGCCGATGACGGTCAGCACTTCGCCCACCAGTTCCGGGTCGAGCGCGGAGGTGGGTTCGTCGAAGAGCATGACGAGCGGCTGGATGGCGAGCGCCCTGGCGATCGCCGCGCGCTGCTGCTGGCCGCCCGACAGGAAGGCCGGATAGGCGTCGCGCTTCTCATAGAGGCCGACGCGGCGCAGAAGCGCTTCGGCGACCTCGACGGCTTCCGCCTTCGACTTGCCGAGCACATGCACCGGCGCTTCGATGACGTTCTGGAGGATGGTCATGTGCTGCCAGAGGTTGAAGCTCTGGAACACCATGCCGAGCTGGCTGCGGATGCGCTGAACCTGCTTGCGGTCGGCCGGCATCAGCCCGCCGTGGCCGTCGCTCTTCATCGCGATGGTTTCGCCATGGACGGCGACGGAGCCGGCCGTCGGCAGCTCCAGCATGTTGATGCAGCGAAGAAAAGTCGATTTTCCCGAACCGCTGCCGCCGATGATGGCGATCACGTCGCCTTCCTTGGCGGTGAGCGAGACGCCCTTGAGCACCTCCAGCGGTCCGAACCGTTTGCGCAATCCCGTGACTGCGATCGCCTGCGACGTTCCGGTCATGAATGCACTGCTCCGCGCGGGCGGATATCCCCTGCTGGTAGCATGAAGGACGTTCCCCTTAATTCTTGTCGATGCGTGGCTTCTGGGTCCATCGCCTTGTCGATAATCAGCATCGTTGCACTTGTGCCGGTATTATTCAAGCGTATAATAACCATCCCGGCGCTTTTTTGGCAGCCCCTTCTTTTTGCATGGATTTCCTGAACAGGAGTCGTTCATGACCGCTCGGTCGACCCAGATGCCGGCTGCTCGCCCGCTATGACAAGACGCACGTTTCATCGCGCGCCGGAGGCAGAGCGGCGCCAGGAACTCATCGATGCGACGCTCGACTGCATCGCCGAATTCGGCCTGCGCGGCGCGACCGTGCGCCAGATCGCGGTCAGGGCCGGCGTCACCGGCGGGCTCGTCCGCCATTATTTCGAATCGAAGGACCATATGATCGCCGCCGCCTACCGGCAGGTGCTGGAAAACTTCGCGACCAACGCCGAGACGGTCGAGGGCGACGCGCGGGTGCGGCTTCGAGCCTTCATCGTGCGCAACCTGACGGCGCCGATCGCAGACAGCCGCAGCCTGTCGCTCTGGGCCTCCTTCATCAGCCAGGTGCGCGTCGATCCGGTGCTCGCGGCCATCCATCGCGAAGGCTATCTCGGCTTCCGCAGCGAGCTGCAGCGGCTGATCGGCGACTTTCTGCAATGGCACGGCCGCGCGGCGGGCGAGGACGAATGCCGGCGATACGCCATCGCCATCAACGGCCTGATCGACGGCCTCTGGCTCGAAGGCTGCCTTGCCGGCGATCTGTTTCACGAAGCCGAACTTGTCGACGTGGCGCTGTCCTCGGCCGAGCGGCTGCTGGAACTGCCGCTTGGACCGAACGAATAGAAAATAGAGGGGGAGCGCCATGCGCTATGCATCAATCACCGATCGCCTCGCCGATCTCGGCTCGGGCAAATGGGCGCTGCACCTGCGCGCCCGGCAGATGAAGCGGAAAGGGGCCGAAATCATCGAGCTGACCATCGGCGAACCGGACATGCCGGCCGATCCGAGCCTGATCGCCGAAGCCGAGCGCGCCATGAAGGCCGGGCGCTACCGCTATTCCAACGGCCGCGGCGAGCCGGCGGTGCTGGAGGCACTGGCCGCGAAATACCGCAAGCGCCGCGCCGACGTCACGACCTTGAACGTCATGTGCTTTCCCGGCACGCAGACGGCGCTCTTCGTCGTCATGCTCGGCCTCGTGGAAGCGGGCGGCGCGGTGCTGGTCGGCGATCCGCTCTATGCCACCTACGAGGGCGTCATCCGCTCCACCGGTGCGGAGCAGATCACCGTGCCGCTGCGCCCCGAGCACGGTTTCCGGATGCAGGCGGAAGACCTTGAAAAGGCGATCACGCCGGAATGCCGCGTCGTGCTGCTGAACACGCCGCACAACCCGACCGGCGCGGTGCTCTCCGCCGACGAGATTGCCGCCATCGGCGAAGTCTGCCGCAGGCACGACCTCTGGATCGTCTGCGACGAAGTCTACGAGGAACTGGTGTTCAACGGCGCCTTCGCCTCGCCCTTCGACAATCCGGATCTGGCCGAACGAACCATCGTCGTCTCCTCGATCTCGAAATCCCATGCGGCACCCGGTTTCCGCAGCGGCTGGGCCGTCGGACCGGTCGATTTCACCGAGCGGCTGCTTGCGGTTTCCGAAACCATGCTCTTCGGCGTGCAGCCCTTCATCGCCGACATGACCGCCTATGCGCTCAGCAACCCGATCGATACCGCGGCGCGCATGCGCGAGGCCTACAGCCGCCGCGCCGGCCGCATCGTCTCCGGCCTGAAGGACGCCTTCGGCGTCATCCCCATTCCGCCGGATGCGGGGATGTTCATCCTGCTCGACGTGCGGGAAACCGGACTGACCGGCGAGGATTTCGCCTGGGCGCTTCTGGAAGAGGAGGGCGTCGCCGTCATGCCCGGATCGTCGTTCGGCGACGAGGCGCGCTATCTCGTCCGCATCAGCCTCACAGTGCCCGACGAGGCCATAGACGAGGCCAGCCGGCGCATCGCAGCCCTTGCCGGCCGCCTCTCCAGCCGTAGGGAGCGCCGCGCATGAAGACCGTCGGGGAAGTGCTTGTCGAACTGCTGGAGGCGAACGGAGTCGAGGTCGTCTTCGGCATTCCCGGCGTCCATACCGTCGAGCTTTACCGGGGGCTTGCCGCCTCGCCGATCCGCCACATCACGCCGCGCCACGAGCAGGGCGCCGGCTTCATGGCAGACGGCTATGCCCGCATCAGCGGCAAGCCGGGCGTTGCGCTGGTGATCACCGGGCCGGGCCTCACCAACACGATCACGGCGATGGGGCAGGCGCGCGAGGATTCCATTCCCATGCTCGTCATCTCCGGCGTCAATCGCCGCGACTCGCTCGGCCACGGGCGCGGCCTGCTGCACGAGCTGCCGGATCAGCACGGCATGATGAAGACGGTGGCGCTCTATTCGCACACGCTGCTCAATCCCGACGACCTGCCGGCCGTGGTCGAGCAGGCCTTCTCCATCCTTCTTTCCGGCCGCCCCGGCCCGGTACATATCGAAATCCCGACCGACGTGATGAGCGCCCGGATCGCCGTGCCGGAAGAAAAGCGCGCCGCCAAAGCCATGCGCCCGAGCGCCGGCCCCGAGAGCCTGCGGCAGGCCGCCGCTCTTTGCGCCGGTGCGTCCCGCCCGGTCATCCTCTGCGGCGGCGGTGCGTTGGCGGCCGAGGATGAGATTCGGCAGCTTGCCGAGCGCCTCGACGCCCCCGTCGTCACCACGGCCAATGCGCGCGGCATGCTCGCGGGCCATCCGCTGCTGGTGCCGGCAAGCCCGAGCCTCGAGGCCGTTCGCCGCCTTGCCGCGGATGCCGACGTGGTGGTCGCGGTCGGCACCGAATTCGGCCAGACCGACTACGACATGTACGCGAATTTCGCCTTCCCGAAACTCTCGCGACTGATCCGCATCGATATCGACGCCGCGCAGCTTGCCCGCGTGCCGGCGGCGCTTCCTATTCTCTCCGATGCCAAGACCGCGCTTGCCGGCCTTCTGGCCGCATTGCCGGAGCGGTCACCGCCGCGTGACGGCAGGCAACGCGCCGCAGCGACCCGCGAGGCGGCGCTCAAAGAGCTGACGCCGAAGATGCGGGTGGAGATATCCGTGCTCCACGCCGTCTATGCCGCACTTCCCGATTGCGTCATCGTCGGCGACTCCACCCAGGCCGTCTATGCCGGCAATCTTTATTGCGAGGCGCCGCGCCCGCGGAGCTGGTTCAATGCCGCGACCGGCTTCGGCGCGCTCGGCTACGGCCCGCCGTCGGCCATCGGCGCGGCGATCGCCGATCCCTCAAGGCCGGTGGTCTGCCTCGTCGGCGACGGCGGCTTTCAGTTCTCGCTGGCGGAAATCGGCTCGGCGGCCGATTCCCGCGCCCGCGTCGTCTTCCTCGTCTGGAACAATGACGGCTATCAGGAAATCGAGAACTACATGATCGAGACCGGCGTCACGCCGGAAGGCGTAAAACCCTCCGCGCCCGATTTCCTGCTGCTGGCTGAGGCCTACGGCGTGCCCGCCCGACGCCTCGCAAACGTGGACGAACTCGCCGAGGCGCTCAACGAGGCCAATCTGCGGAACGGCCCATCGCTGATCGAGATTCACCAGACCCGGACCGCAGGCGCCACCGCCTGACGGTTCAGGGAGACGAAGGCGTGCCGTGCGCGGTGATGACCGCGTCGGCCTCCTTGCCGTAAAGTTCCTCGAAGTGATCGAAAGCCTTGGTGAAATAGCCGATCCCCTGCGTGGCCGAGCGCAGCGAACGGGCAAGTTCGTCGAGCGCGCTCCCCGGCACCAGCGCGCGGAAAATATCCCAGCCCTTCGCCGCCTCGTCCCTGTCGAAGCCGAGCACCTGGCCCTTCAGCGCCGAGACGATCGCCACCAGCCCGCCGGAATAGATCGACGGAATGTGGATTTCGACCCGGCTCACCGGCTGCATCAGCACGGCCGAGGCCTGCGAAAGCGCCTGCTTGACCCCCATCTTCGCCGCCGCGCGGAAGGCGAAATCGGAGCTGTCGACGGCGTGGTACTGGCCGTCCGTCAGCGTCACGTCGACGTCGATCACCTGAAAGCCGAGCGGTCCCTTTTCCATCGCCTCGCGCGCGCCGGCTTCCACTGCCGGTATGAAGTTCCGCGGCACCGTGCCGCCCTTGACGGTTTCGGCAAAGGTGAAGCCTTCGCCGCGTTCGTTCGGCCGCACGCTCAGTTGCACGTCGGCGAACTGGCCCGCACCGCCCGTCTGTTTGCGGTGACGGTAACGCACATTGGACGGCTTGGAGATGGTTTCGCGATAGACCGGGCTCGGTGACCGGTCGGTGACATCGACATGGAAGACCTCGGAAAGCGTCTTGCGCAGGTCGCGCAGATGCACCGGCCCCTGCGCGCAGACGAGCTGGGCGCCGGTTCCTTCCTCCTGCATCACCCTCAGGCCGCGATCGGTCTCGACGAGCTTGGCAAGCGTCGCGGAAAGCTTGGTCTCGTCGCGCTCCGTCCCCGGCACCAGGATGCGTTCGAGCATCGGGGCAGGAGGCGTCGTCCAGTCCGGCGGCGGCAGCGCGGCGGTCGCCGTCAGGAGCGCCGGCGCTGGCAGATGGTCGGATTTCACGGCGGTAAAGACGTAGCCTGCCGGCGCGGCACCGGAAAGCGGCCGCCCGCTCGCCGGCTCCTGCACGGCGCCCAATCCGGCGCCTCCGAGCTGCACACCCTGCTTCATCCCGTCGCCAAGCGCGCGCAACACCACCGTCTTGCCGATGTTCTGGCGGTGATGGGCGTGGAAGCTGACGGCGAGCAGCTTGCTCGCGTCGGTGCCGCTGCCGGCCGCGAGCCGCGCGCGCAGCGCATCGACCCTGGGCGCCTCGTGGCGCAGCGCCTTCATCAGCCGCATGATGCCGTTATTGTGGCTGGCGGAGCCGAAGAGGACGGGGACGACCTTGTTCTCTTTCAGCACGCGCGTCGAGATCGCATAAATGGCGTCGTTCGCCGGTTCGCGGTCCTCGATCAACTGTTCCAGCAGCCAGTCGTCGAATTCCGACAGGTGCTCCAGCAGTTCGGCCCGCGCCTCGTGCTCCCGGTCGATGGCGCTTGCCGGCACTTCGATCAGAGAGGACGGCTGGCCCTCGCGGTATTTCCACGCCCGCTCGGAAATCAGGTCGCAGCTACCGACGATCCTGTCGCCTTCGCGGATCGGCACCTGGCGCAGCAGCAGGGCATGGCCGCAATAATCCTGCAACGCCGCGATGACGTCCCGCAGCCGCCCGCGCGGCTCGTCCATGCGGTTGATGAAGAGGAGGCACGGCGTGCCGGACGCCTCGATGGCGCGGAGATAGGGTGCCGCCAGCACCGCCTCCTCCGGGGCCGGCGACACGCACAAGATGCAGGCGTCGCTCGCCAGCAGCGCGTCCTGCGCCTGCGCCAGCGCCTCGTTGGTGCCGGGCGTGTCCACCGCGCACCAGCTTTCGCCGCCGAATTCGAATTCCGTCAGGCCCGAGCCGTAAGGCGAGACGGTCTTCTTCGGGGTGCCCTCCAATGCGGCGAGCTTCGCCACCAGGGCGGACTTTCCGGTCTGCGAGGGTCCGAGAACTGCAAAACAGCGCATTGGCGTTCCTCCCACTGCCATGATGACGCATATTTCCAAGAAAGAATGCCCCGAACCGGGGCGAAGCGGAAGCCGCTGTTTCAAAAAAGAAACAGTCGCCCGCAGTCGAGCGGCCGGAGAGCCGTCCGCAAGGAAATAGAACTTTGAGGCAATGCGGGAGCATAATACAAACGAGAACGTAGGCCGCTTCGATTCCGGGTGGTGCTCGAAGCGCTGAGTGACAGAGCTGGAGTGGGGACGAGCATGAAGAACGGTATTGCCTGTGCCGCGATCCTTTGCGGTATCCTGACCACGAGCGCCGCTGCGCAGGCGGCCGACCTGACGCCGCTGACGACGGACCAGAAGCCGGTGGAAACCAGGAGCGGCTGGGAATTCACCGTCGCGCCCTATTTCTGGATGGCCGGCATGTCGGGCAATGCCGGCGTCTTCGGTCTGCCGACCGTTCATATGAACGAGAGCTTCAGCGATATCCTGCCCAATCTCGATTTCGGCTTCATGGCGATGGGGGAAGCACGCAATGGCCGCTTCAGCCTCTTCGGCGACGTCATGTACACGAAGCTCTCCGCCTCCGACGCGACGGCAAGGGGCATTATCGCGGACAATATCGAGGTCACCTCCAAGACCTTCGAGGGCCTGATCGGCGCCGGCTATGCCGTTATCGACGAGCCACAAGGCCATCTGGACGTGGTCGCCGGCGCGCGGCTGTGGTCCGCCTCGACGAAGATTTCCTTCTCGGGTGGCCTCCTGCCCGGCGGCTTCCTCAGCCGGGAAGACAGCGCCACCTGGGTCGACGGCCTGGTCGGCCTCAAGGGCAACTATTTCTTCACGCCGAAGGTCTTCGCGACCGGATGGGGCATGATCGGCGCCGGCGGCGCCGACCTCGACTGGGATGTCGGCGCGGGCCTCGGCTACAAGTTCAACGAAACGGTTTCCGCCATCGCCGGCTACCGCGCGCTGGGCGTCGACTACAGCCACGGCGGCTTCGTCATGGACGTGGTCGAGCAGGGACCGATCCTCGGCCTCGCCATTCATTTCTGAGTGGGCTATTCCGGGAAGAGGAAGGTGGCGACGAAGCGCGCGCCGAAGCCGGAGGGGCCGCCCTCCGGGCTTTCCGCCCAGTATCTCAGCCCCGCCGTCAGGCTGACCGGCTGCTTGCCGAACTTCGCCAGCTTGCCCACCGATACGTTGATCGGCACCGACCATTCGCTCTTTTCCCAGTTATAGGTACTTTCCGTGTTGAGCGAGAAGGTCCAGGCGTCCGGCGTGGTGTAGGAAACGAATGGCTGGAGGAAGGTGGAGCTGACGTCCTCGCGGTCGCTCTGGCCGGCGAAGGACCAGATGTGGTTGGCAAGCGCACCGACGGTCCAGCCTTCGCTCTGTGTCAGGACGACCGCCGTGGGGCCTGCGCCCCACTTGCCGCTGCCGAGCAGGCTGTCCGTCGCCGTCGGGATCAGGAAAGCCGGGCCGATGCCCCAGATGATGCCGTTCATCGGTTCCTTCGGCGAGAAGAAGAAGCTCTGCGTGATATCGCCGAAACCGAACTGGTTGCCGGACGGGCCGGCAATGTCCGACTGCCAGGTGAGCGGCAGGATGGTGCGGGAAATCACGTTCCAGTCGTCGTTCAGCGAAATCGGTACGACGGGCTGGAAATTGACGGTCAGCTTTTCGCCCTTGTCCGGGCCGATGCCGCGATCGTAGTTGAACTGGAAGGGCACGCTGATCAGCGAAGCCACCGGATTGTTGAGCTTCTTTGCCAGATCGGCGCTGCTGTTGTCCTGTCCCAGAGCGGTGACGTGGGAAAAGGCGAGGCCGGCCAGCGCCATGCCGATCGCGCCCGGATGGATGCGCATCATGAAATGTCCCCTCAATGCCTGCTGCCTTCCCAAAATTCCGACCTCACGGGTCGAACGGATAGATTTTCTTCCAGTCGGATTTCATGTCGACGACCAGCCAGTTGCGGCGTCCCGCCTCGTCCAGCGCCTTGTCGAGCTTGCCGAAGGCCGATTTCCGGTCGTAGGCATATTCGCGTTCGCCGTCGGTGTGGTGAACGAGGAGCGCGAAGCGCGGTCCGGGGCCGGCCGTGGTCCAGCGCAGCATCTCGTAGTCGCCGTCGGAATTGCCGGCGGCAAAGATCGGCCGCCGCCCGATCGCGCGGTTGATGCCGACCGGCTTGCCGGGGCCGTCGTCGATGAAATCGATCTTCGCCTCGCGCTTGAGAACGGGAACGTCGCCCTTCAGCTCGTATTTCGTGACGATGCTGCTGCCGATCACCTGTTCAGACGGAATGCCGTACATCTTCTGCGTCATCGGCCGCATGAATTCGATGCCGCCGCCGGAGACGATATAGGTCTTGAAGCCGTTGGCGCGCAGATAATCGAGCAGTTCGCGCATCGGCTGGAACGTCATCTCGTCGTAGGGCCGGTGGGTCCTGGGATGCCGGGCGGTGGCAAACCAGGCCGTCACCTCCTTGGTGAATTCGTCCGTCGTCTGGTTGGCGTGCGTGGCCATGACGAGATTGACAAGGCCGGCTTCACCGGATTTCGCCATACCCGCCAGATCGCCGGCAAGCACGGATTTGAAGGGCTCGGTGGTTTTCCATTCGGGATGGGCCGGTGCCAGCGCCTTCACCCGGTCGAGCGCGAAGCCGAGCTGGAAATAATAGGGCTGCTCGGACCAGAGCGTGCCGTCATTGTCGAAGACAGCGATCCGGTCCACCGGCGCGACATAGCCGTCGCCGCCTTCGGTCGTCACTTTTTTGACGAATGCCTCGATGTCGGATTTCGCCTTGCCGTCGTTCCAGCTCGGCAGAGCGTCCTGTTGCGCCAGCGCCGCAAGCGGCATCAGGAACAGGAAGGCCGCAAGCATGCCGGCGATCCGCTTGGCCGCTTTCCACCCATTGTCACGCCGCTCGCGCGGCCGCCGTCCCGACACTTTCAACATCGCGGTCCTCCACGAGTTTTCCATGAGAAGGGTCATGCCCGCTTGATGCAGCGGAAGCCCACATGGCTGGTGGATGTGTCTTCCGGCTCCGCATGCCGCGCCGCGGGCCTGTAGCGGCGGCAGTAATTGGGTGCGCAGAGATGCGAGCCGCCCTTGAGGACGCGTCTTGGAATGCGGATCGAGGGCAGGTTCGGATCGAAGCTTGCCTCGGCATCGGCGCCGCGCGGGTTCTTCGGGATGCAGCAGGATTTCGCCGCCGGCTCGGGGTGGCGGGTCGACCAGTAATCGGTGGTCCATTCCCAGACATTGCCGATCATGTCGTAGGCGCCGTAGCCGTTGGCGGGGTAGGTGGCGACGGCTGAGGTGCGGTCTGCGCCGGGGCTGCGGTCGTTTCGCGTCGGAAAAATGCCCTCCCAGGTGTTCGCCATGCGCTTGCCGCCGGGCGTCAGTTCGTCGCCCCAGGCGAACTCCGCCTCATCAAGCCCGCCGCGCGCGGCCAACTCCCATTCGGCTTCCGTCGGCAGCGCCCGGCCGGCCCACTCGGCATAGGCCAGCGCATCGCGATAGGCGACATGCACGACGGGATGATCGAGCTTGCCGCGAATGTCGCTCCGTCCGCCATAGGGATGCCGCCAGTCGGCGCCGAACTTGAACGACCACCACTGCCGGATATCGCTGCCTTCGAGCGGCCCCTTCGGCGGCGTGAACACCAGCGAGCCCGCCTTCAGCATATTGGGCAGCGCGCCGGGATAATCTTTCGGATCGGGCGCCTTTTCGGCAAGCGTCACATAGCCGGTCGCCTTGACGAAGGCGGAGAACTGGCGATTGGTGACAGGCGTCGCCTCCATCCAGAACCCGTCGACGGTGACGGGATGGGCGGGCGCCTCCTCGGGATAATGGCGGTCGGACCCCATGGTGAAGGTCCGGCCCGGAATCCACAGCAACTCGCTGAGGATGTTGTCCTCTGCCCGTTTTCCGGTTTGCAAGGCCACCGTCATCGCGCCAACGCCTCCATGCCGATCGTCCGAGGGAGCAGGATCGCCGCTCCCCGGCGCAAGAAGAAGTACGTAACAGTTACAATCCGCGCGTTCGCCGTCAACTCAAGGATTGAGCCGGGGCAGCGCGCTGCGCTGCGTCTTCTCCTTTTTCGCCGAAAGCTGCGCCCGCCGCGCCGCGACGATACGCTGTCTCAGCTCGCTGAAATCCTGACTTCCGGCATCGGCGCGCTCGCCCGCAAAAAGCGCCCGGTGCAGATCCTCGATCCGTGCGCGAAGCCGGCCGTCCTCGACCGTCGCCGTCCAGTCCGCGATGGTGCGGAAGCCGGCGCGCTTCGTCCAGCCCCCCAGCGCCCAGTAGGCCGTCCAGGCATCGTCGCCGTCGAGCACCGCCAGAAGGTGACCGAAGCTCGCCGGCTCCGACTGGGCACGGCGCTCGAGATAGGCCCGCCGGCGCTTGTCGAGAGGGGGCCAGACGAACCGCAGCAGCGCATAGACCACGGCCGCCGCAAGGACGACAAGCGCCAGAAGCGCGATCGCCCGCTTCGCCTTCTGATCAAGTGCCGGAGACCCGTCCGGCGGTGGAAGCTGCGGGGCGATGGTCTGCGTCGGCGGCGGCGCGGCGGCGACCGTGGCGGTGACGGCGGGAGCGGAAGCCTGCCCGGTTTGATGCTTCGCCGTGTCGTACCAGTCGAGGGAAGCGGCCGGGATCTGGTATGTGCCCGGCTTTTCCATGACATAGGTGACGCGCTCCGTCCGGCTGCTGCCGGCGTTCCCGTGCCTGTCGTGGGCGTCGTCCGCAAGGCGCGGCGTCTCGCGGTAGACGGAGACGCCCGGCGGTGCTGGAAAATCGGGCGCCGGGATCATCATCGCCTGCGTGTTTTCCGCAAAGATCGTCACGGTCCGCACCAGCGCGTCGCCGGCCGTTAGCGTCTCCGGTTTCCTGTCGAGGCTCTGCGAGACGACGACCTCCTGCGCGGCGAATGCGGGCAAGGCGCCGGGTGCCGCAGCGACGTCGAAGGAGATCGCCGGTATGGCGACCGTCGCCTTCACCGTCTGTCCGTTGTCGTCGCGGTAGCTCAAGGGGATGGCGGCGGGCGGCAGCGTGAAATGGCCGGCCACCTGCGGAACCATGGCATAGACCTTGCGGATGCCGGAATAATCGACGCCGTCGACCGTGTCGTTGAGATTGAGCGCCCGCTGGTCGGGCAGGGTGACGACGGCGTTCGGTATGTCGAGGAGGGGAAATTGCGGCGCCGAGGTGAAGAAATTCGGCGCGAACACGTCCACGGCGAGCGATATCTGCTGGCCAGGAACGACCGGCCCCTTGGTGTCGACGCTGGCGCGGGCGAAGGGGCCGGCCGCCTCCGCGCCGAAGGCGTAAGCCCAGCCAAGAAGCGCGAGCAGCAACGACCGGAGGAGCGCCTTCATGGCTTGGCGTCCCCGGCTTCGATCGCGAATTTTCGCGCCATCAGGTCGGCAGGGCTGACCTGAATGTTCCGCATCCACAATTCCGAGGTCTGCTCGGCGATGTCCACTTCGCCTTCCTTGCCTTTCTCGCCCTTCTTGTCGAACTGTATCTGGTCGGGCTTTTCGCTGGGCTCCTGCTGCTGTTCGTCCTCCTCGTCCTTCTGCTTGGCCAGCAGCCGCTCGGCGACGGCAAGGTTCGCCTGCGCGTCGGGCCAATCGGCCTTCAGCGAAAGGGCTTGGCTGTAGGCGGCGACGGCCTCCTCGAACTTCAGGAGATGCAGCAGCGCGTTGCCCTGGTCGTAATAGCTTTCCGCCGTGTTCACGGCCGCGAAGGCGTCGATGGCATCGCCGTATTTTTCCGCGCGGTAGAGGGCGGTGCCGCGCCAGAGCGGGTCCTTGAAATGGGCGGCCGCCGCTTCGAAATCGCCGCGCTCGAAGGCAAGCCGCCCCTGCTGGTCCGGCGTCAGCCAGGCATCGACGAAATGCCATTCGGCGGCATTGGCCCGCCCGGCGCCGAAGACAGGTTGGATCATCAGGAGGATCACCGCTGTGCGCACCACCCAGCCGCGCCGGAAGGAGAGGGCGGCAAGCAGGCTGATCGGAATGGTGAGCCACCAGCCGGCATCCAGCCAGCGATTGCCCTTCTCGGCGAGCCGCTGGTTGAAATGCGTGGCGATGCGGTCGGCGACCCAGCGGACGTCGCTGTCGTCGGCGGTGACGGTCGCGACGTCGGTCTTCGTCAGCGCATGCAGGTTCCGCAGGCCCTCGACGTCGAGCCTGGCGATGACGCGCCCGCCGCCGGCGCCGGTCAGATATTCGCCGGTGCCGGTCTTCACCGGCCCGCCCTCGGCCGTGCCGATGCCCAGCACCAGAATATTGTTCCTGGCCTGATAGGTCTTGAAATCCGGATAGGCTTTCTCCTCGACGCCGTCGGTGATCAGAAGGATCGTTCCGGCCGCACTTTCCTTGAAAAGCGCATCGTCCGCGGCCATCAGCGCCTTGGTCGTGTCCCGCCCCTCGACGGGCATGATCCGCGTCGCCAGCGCATCGACATAGGTCTCGATCAGCGCCGCGTCCTCCGTCAGGGGCAGGACGAGATGCGCCGAGCCGGCATAGGCGACGACGGCGGTCCGCGCGCCGGCGCGCGCCGCCAGAATGTCCTTGATCTTCAGCTTGGCCCGCTCGAGCCGCGAGGGCGTGACGTCGATCGCGTCCATCGTCTGCGACACGTCGACGGCGATAACCAGAGGCGCCGTATCCTGAACGAAAGGCGGCTGCTCCTTCCGCCAGGTCGGCCCCGCCGCGGCGATGGCGGCAAGCGTGATAAGACCCGCCATCAGATGCTGCGGCCGGAAGCGGCTGTTGCCCGCCCCGTCGATGACGAGATGGTCCAGCAGATGCGGCGCGATCACACCCTTCCAGCGGCTGCGCACATCCGTCGAGCGCGAGGCCAGCAGCAAGAAAGCGGCGGCGAAGAGGATCGCGAGCAGCCACCACGGCCGCAGGAAATGAAAATTCTCGATCATGACACGGCCCGCCGTCTCACGAGAGCGCCGAGGCCCGCCGTCAGATGATAGGCGAGCAACAGCGCCGCCGCCGCCCCGAGCGGGTAGTGGAAAAGCTCGATCCTCGGCCGCCAGGCGATGGTCTTCTGGTCGGCGGGCGTGATCCGGTCGAGCGTGGCGTAGATCTCCTGCAATTGGTTCTGGTCCTCGCCGAAGAAATAGCGGCCGCCGGTCTCCTCGGCGATCTTCTGCAGCGTGTCGGTGTCGAGCTTGTCCTCGCCGGTGGCGGCCGGATCGCCGATGCCGACGGTGTGGACGACGATCCTGTTCTGCCGGGCGATGTCACCCGCCTTTGCCGGCGGCATCTTGCTTGCCGTGTCGTTGCCGTCGGTCAGCACGATCAGCAGCTTTTCCGGCACCGTGCTTTTCTCGAACATCTTGATGGCAAGCCCGACCGCGTCGCCGAGCGACGTGCGCGGCCCGGCCATGCCGGGCAGGATTTCCGCGATCATCGACTGCACCGTCTCATGGTCCATGGTGAAGGGCACCAGCGGGTAGGGCGCGTCGCCGAAGGCGATGAGGCCGATCCGGTCGCCCGGCCGCCGCGTCACGAAATCCGCCACCACCTTGCGCACCGCGTCGAGCCGGCTGGTCGTCGCGCCGTCCGGCACATGGAAATCCTTGGTGTCCATCGATTGCGAAAGGTCGAGCGCCAGCATCAGGTCGCGCTGCGGCTCGGTCTTGACGAGCGGTGGCTCGATCAATTGCGGCCGCGCGAGCGCGACCACGATCAGCACCCACGCCAGCCCTTCGAACAGCGTCTGCAGCCAGCCCCGCCGCGGTATCACCGCGCCCCTAGTCGGCCGGATGCCGGCGGCCTCCGCCACCTCGCTGAAGAAGGGAAGGCGCACCGACGCCGACGTTTCGCGGTGCGGCGGCAGGAGCCACCGGACGAGGAGCGGCAGCGGCAGCAGGATGAGCAGCCAGGGGTAATCAAGGGCGTACATGATGCCTCTCGATCCACCGGCGCGCGCCGGCTGCGACCGCATCCGGCGGTTCCGAGCCGTCTGCGCCGCGATATTCGCCGTCGTTCAGCATCCCGGCCAGAGCCGGGTCCAGCGTGCCATCCGCCTGATTTTTCAGAAACTCCGTCCAATGCGCGCCCGAAAGCGAGGCGACCTGCGGCCGCGGATAGACGGCGAGCGCCACGCGCTTCAGGAGCGTAGCGACTGCTTCCAGCGCGGCCTCCCGCGTCGCGGGAGAACTGAGGCGCGGCTTCAGCGCTTCCAGCTCCCGCAACGCCTCGCGCCGGTAGCGGTCGGCGCGGTAGCGCTTGAGCCGGCGGAAAAGCAGGATCGCGGCGACGGCCGCGACGATCAGCGCCAAAGCGGCCCAGCCCCAGGTCTGCGGAAACCACGAGACGGGCGGCGGCACGGCGATATCCTTGAGCGTGAGCAAGGCAGCCTGCGTCACGGGATCGGGCGGTGGCGGCGGTGCTGCGACCTCGGCCATCCTATCGCCTCCTTTGCCGCCATGCCGCCTGCTGCAGCAAGCGGCGCAACTGCGGCGCGGTTTCCTCATCGGTCGAGACCGGCAGCATCGGCAGCCCGAGTTCCTTCTGCCACTGCGCCAGTTCGCGCCCGCGCGCCTCGGCGAATTCGCTTACCGCCCGGCGCATTCCGGCCTGCCGGAACGTCAGTTCGGCCTGGAGAGCGCCGCCGCTGATGACGAGATTGCCGCTCGTGGGCAGATTAAGAAGGAAGGGATCGTAGATCAGCAGGCAGATCACGTCGTTGCGCGTCGATAGCTGCAGCAGCATGTTGCGCGTCGCGGCCGTATGGCCGTCGAAATCGGTGATGAGCACGATGAGGTGATCGTGATGGGCGATGTTGGCGACGATGGTCAGCGCCCGGTCGAGCTGTTCCGGCGACGGCGGCACCGCCGAAGCCGCCGTCAGCGCCGCGTTCTGGGTGGCGATCGCGTCGGCAAGGCCGATGACCGCCTGCCGGCTGCGATGGGGCTTCAACTCCCGCACCTCGGCGTCGTTGAAGACGATGCCGCCGACGCGGTCGCCGGAACCGAGCACGCGCCAGGCGCAAAGGGTCGCCGCCTCCGCCGCCGTGAACGATTTCATCGCGTGCCGGCTGCCGAAGAACATGTTGAGCCGCTGATCGACGACGATCAGCGCCGGCCGCTCCTTCTCCTCGGCATAGACCCGCACGACCGGCTTTTCGGTGCGCGCCGTCACGCGCCAGTCGATGGTGCGGATGTCGTCCCCCGCCAGGTATTCGCGCAGCTCCTCGAAGGTCAGCCCCCGGCCGCGCAGGCGCGATTGCAGCCGTCCGGCAAGCTGGCGCTGCACCGGCGATTTCTGCATGAAGGAGAGGTCGCGCGCGCGTCCTTCCAGCGAAATGAGATGATCCACCGAGGCATAGACGCCGTCGGCCGCCGGGAGGGGGGCTTGCGCCTTGCGATGATGCGGTCGCAGCATGCGTGCCTCCTCAGGCGACGGCCACCAGCTCCACGATGCGGTCGATGACCTGGTCCGGCGTGGTGTTCGAGGCGTGCGCTTCGTAGGACAGGATGAGACGGTGGCGGAAAACGTCGTTGACGACGGCCTTGACGTCGTCCGGCGTCACGTAGGTCCGCCCCTTGAGCCAGGCATAGGCGCGCGAAACCTTGTCGAGGCTGATGACGCCGCGCGGGCTGACGCCGACCTCCAGCCATGCCGCGAGGTCCTTGTCCAGCTTTTCAGGATAGCGCGTCGCGAAGACGAGGGCGACGATGTATGTCTCGACCGGCTCGGAGACCGTGACCTTGCCGATCTCGCCGCGCGCGTCGAACACCGATTGCTGCTCCAGTTTTTGTTGCTGCGCCGCCGCGCCGGCCCTTGCCTGCGTCTCCTCGTGGCGCACGAGCCGCATGATCTCGGCCTCGGCCGTCTCGGAAGGGTAGCCGACCTGCACATGCATGAGGAAACGGTCGAGCTGCGCCTCCGGCAGCGGATAGGTGCCTTCCTGCTCGATGGGGTTCTGCGTCGCCATGACCATGAAGAGATCCGGCAGCGGATAGCTCTTGCCGCCGACCGTCACCTGCCGCTCCTCCATCGCCTCCAAAAGCGCCGATTGCACCTTGGCGGGCGCGCGGTTGATCTCGTCGGCGAGGATGAGGCTCGCGAAGATCGGCCCTTTCTGAAACTTGAATTCACTCTCGCCGCCGGCGCTGAAATAGATTTCCGAGCCGGTGATGTCGGCGGGAAGAAGGTCGGGCGTGAACTGGATGCGCGACAGCTCCGCATCGAGGTTCTTCGCGAGGCTCTTGATCGCGCGGGTCTTCGCCAGTCCGGGCAGGCCCTCGACGAGCAGATGGCCGTTTGCCAGCAGGCCGAGCAGCAGCCGCTCGACCATCTGTTCCTGACCGATGATGGACTGGTTGATACGCTGACCGAGCGCGATGATGTCGTCGTGTGCCGTCATAGTGATCCTGAACTCCGGCGAGCGGAGATGCGCCGGCGCGGCGCATCTCCCGGTTCGATTGGCATTTACTGCGCCTTCGCCTTGGCCGCGCTTTCCTTGATCTTCACCTCGACGTCGCGGGCGATCTGGTCGACCGAGAAGGTCGCTGGCTCCTGGCTCGGCGGATAGTCGATGAAGGTCTGCAGGAACGCTGCCGCATGCATGATGATCTGCGGGATCTTGAAATCGTTGCGGACGAGCCAGTCGAAATACTGGTCCGAGACGATGTCGGCCCGCTCATAGGGGTCCATACGCAGGTTGAACAGCTTCGGCACGCGCAGCACGGTGAACGGCTCCTGCCAGACCTGGAAGCCGCCCGGATATTTCATCTCGACGAAGACGGCCTTCCAGTCGTCGAGCCGGTAGGCCACCAGCACGCCGTCATCGTTGAAATAGGCGAAGTCGTGGCGGGGGCTGTGCGGCTCCTTGCCCGTCAGGTACGGGAGCTGGTTGTAGCCGTCGAGATGGACCTTGTAGTCCTTGCCGCCGATCGAGGTGCCGGACAGCAGCTTCTCCTTGATGTCGGGCTCGCCGGCGACGGCGAGAAGCGTCGGGAACCAGTCGAGGCCGGAGACCATATCGGTCGAGACCTGGCCCGGCTGGATATGGCCCGGCCAGCGGACCATGGCGGGCACGCGGAAAGCGCCTTCGAAGTTGGAATCCTTCTCGTTGCGGAAGGGCGAGCTTGCCGCATCCGGCCAGCTCCAGCGGTTCGGGCCGTTGTCGGTCGTGTAGACGACGATGGTATTGTCGGTGACGCCGAGATCGTCGAGGGTCTTCAGGAGTTTGCCGACATCGCCGTCATGCTCGATCATGCCGTCCGCATAGTAATTGCCGGGCATGCCGCTCTGGCCCTGCATGGAGGGCCGGACATGGGTGAAGGCGTGCATACGGGTGGTGTTCATCCAGGTGAAAAACGGCTTCTTCGCCGCCACCTGCCGCTTCATGAAGTCGATCGCCGCTTCCGTCGTCTCGTCGTCGATCGTTTCCATGCGCTTCTTGGTGAGCGCGCCGGTATCCTCGATCTTTCCATCGGCATAGGAATGGAGGACGCCGCGCGGCGAGTTCATCTTGGTGAAGGCCTGGTCTTCCTTCGGCCAGGTCGGGTTTTCCGGCTCCTCCTCGGCATTGAGGTGGTAGAGATTGCCGAAGAACTCGTCGAAGCCGTGGTTGGTCGGCAGATATTCGTCGCGGTCGCCGAGATGGTTCTTGCCGAACTGCCCCGTCGAATAGCCGAGCGGTTTCAGCGCCTGGGCAATCGTCACGTCGCGCGGCTGCAGCCCGACGGTCGCGCCCGGCACACCGACCTTGGAAAGGCCGGTGCGCTTCGGCGTCTGGCCGGTGATGAAGGCGGAGCGCCCGGCCGTGCACGAGTTCTCCGCATAATAGTCGGTGAACATCATGCCTTCCTTGGCGATCCGGTCGATGTTTGGCGTCTTGTAGCCCATCACGCCGAGGCTGTAGGCGCTGATGTTCGACTGGCCGATATCGTCGCCGAAGATCACGAGAATATTGGGCTTGGCGGCTTCCTGGGCGCTCGCCGGGCGGATGGCTTGCGGCGAGAGCATCGTCGACGCCAGAACGGCGCCGGCAAACAGCAATGCCCGGCGGATCGGCGACCGGGTCGCAGGAGGGGAAACAGGCAGGTTGGCGGACATGATGGCTCCTCGAATGGACGGTTCGCTGGCTTTTGACGGCTGCCACGCGCGGTTCCGGCCGACGACGACGCGCCGCTCGGGTCCGTGGTGCGCTCCGATGATTTCGGGAGACGGCAAGGGAAGGAAGTACGTAACAGTAAACGCCGCCGGACGGGCGGAGACGGCTTAACAGTAACGTACTTCCCCTCCGGGTCTGAAATGCCGCCTAATGAAGCCGACTGGGACAGGAATTGCCGGTTGGCGGATGCCGTGTGAATGGGCGGCCCCGGCCTGAACGGCATTCGTCGGGCGGTATAAGCCATGGAGAACGTATCGGCGCAGCGGGGATTATGGAAACTGATGCTGCGGCTGCCGGCGCTGCGCGGCAAATTACAGATCGTCAGCGTACGAAATCCCGATCTTCGCGGCCTTTGCGACGCCTTCGACGATGCCAGCACGATGCTTGCGCGCCTCTACAAGGAGGTGCCGATAAACGCGAAGATGATCGCCGAATACGAAACCGTCTGCTCCGAAATCGAAAGCGAGGTGGTGGAACTCTGTCTTCGCCTCGACCCGGACAAGTCTTGAGACAGTCTCTCCCGATGCTGACGATATGAAGTAATTTCTAAGAAATTTTTATGCCTCAGGTTGTATTTTTCAGTTGCGAACGAACTTTTCGATTGCCTGTCATATTTACCTGATGCCCTTAAGCGTATAAGCTCCCTCTAAAGTTACAGCTTTGATCTCCGCGGGGGGCGCCGATGGATAATGGTGTAACGGGAGACAATCTCAGCGCATGCACCATTCCCATTGGGGAAGCCCGGCAGGAACTCGAGAGGTTGCTGGCCGACCCCGCTTTCCGCACGCCCGAGCGCAACAAAAGCTTCCTGAAATTTGCCGCCAACGAATATTTCGAGGGCAGGGCCGAGGCGGTGAAGGCCTATACGGTCGCCGTCGACGTCTTCGGCCGGCCATCGACCTTCGATCCCACGCTCGATCCGATCGTGCGGATCGAGGCGACACGGCTGCGCACGGCACTGTCGCAATATTACGATTCAAGGCCCGAAGGCGCGCGCGTGCGCATCGATTTGCCGAAGGGGCGCTACGTTCCGACCTTTTCTCCGATCGGCGTGGAACACGCACCCGCCTCGACGCTGCTCGACCGTATCCGCAAACGCGGCGCCGAACCCGCGGCCGGCAAGTCTGCCCTGCGGACGCCTCTCCTGGCGATTGTAACTGTTACAGCCCTCGTAACAGCCGCCGGCGCGGTCGGCTTCTGGCTTCCGCACACGAAGACATGGACCGCGGCGAAATGGACCGACAAGCCGATCGTGACCGTGGATATGAAGCTTCCCGACGGAGCGCCGGCGGCAAAGGCGCAGGCCGTGCGCGACGGCATCATGGCCGCGCTCTCGCAATTCCAGTCCTTCCGCCTGGCGTCCTCGGTCGAGGACCGGCCGGTCGTCTATACGTCGAGCATCGCCAGCACTGCCAGCTCCAGCGGCCACCCCTATCGCGTCGTGCTGAAATATGCGGAGGCGGCGGGCCAGCCGGTCGTCTGGTGGCGGGTAACGGATGACGCCAACGGCGAACTGCTCCGCTCCGGCGTCGTGAATGCCGATCGCCTTCCATCCGACATGACCGTCGATCAGGCGCTGGCCGCCAAGGTCGCCGTTCGGCTCGCCGGCCGGCGAGGCGCGGTCAACGAGGTGGAGATGAGCCGGGAACTGGCCGCGCCGTCACTCGGTAACGGCTGCGTGCTCAGGGCGCTGGCGGAGATCCAGAGCCACGACGCCGCCCAGAAGAGCGTGACGGCCGAATGCCTAGCGGCGACGCTCGCCGTGACCGACACCTCTTCCGATGCGAATGCCATGCAGGCGATCCTGACGGCCAATGCCGACCCGGCGCAGGCGCTGGCGCTCGCCAATACGGCGGTGCGGCTTGCGCCCTCGTCCGATCGCGCGCAGCTTGCGCAGAGCATCGCGCTCTTCGAGGCCGGCCGCCTCGATGCCGCGATCGCCGCCGGCTATCGCGCGCTTGCACTCAATCCGGTCAACAGCGTGGTGATGGCGAAGCTCGGCCTGATGCTCGCCCTGTCGGGCAAATGGACGGAGGGCGTCGATCTTGCGATGCGCTCGGAAGCGCTCGATACCGACGAAAGCCCCGACGCCGCCTTCACGCTTGCCCTCGACGCCTACCGCAGCGGGCGCTACGACGAGACCCTGCGGAAAATCGCGCAACTGGCCGAAACCGACAACGGCATGGCCGCGGTCCTGCTCGCCGCCACGCTCGGCCAGCTTGGAAAGGGAGCGGAGACCGGCGACGCCCTCAGGGACGTCGGCGGCGATCCCGCGAAGTTCAAGCCGGCGATCGAGACCATGCGCAAGCGCCAATACGCGCCCGAACTCACCGCCGCTCTGGAGGCCGGGTTGTCGAAGGCGGGCATACCGCTTCAATAAGGCCCGCCGTGCATGGGTATCCTCAGTTGGTGAGTTCCTGCGGCTGCGATCCGCTCTGGAAGATCTTGTCCACCTGACCGGCCTTCGGTTCCTCCTTCGGCATTTCGGCAATGCCGATCGGCGCGGTGATCGCCGCACCCGCGATCTTGCCCACGGTGCCGGCGGTGCCGGCGAGGACGGCGGTCACGCCCTGCGCCACGGAGACGTCCGAATCCGTCAGCGTCTGGCCCGTCACCAGCCGCTGGCCGATCAACTGCACGATTTCCGGGCTCTCGGCGAATTTGCCGTGGTTCATGCCGTCGCCGGATTTCACCTTGGTCAGGTCGATGACGGTGATCCCCGCCGTCTCCAGCTTGGAGCGATAGGGTTCGGCGGAGGGATCGATGGCGCCGAGCCGCAGCACGTCGCCCGAAATCAGGCGGGAGGCAGCCAGCGCCCGGTCGTCCTGCGAGACGAAGATGGTGAACTTCGGATGGTTCGGCCCAAGCTCGGTGAACTGGCGGGCGAAGACGTCGATATCGATATCCGGGGAGGCGAGGATGACGTTGGTGATCTTCGGCGCGACCTTGCCGTCGCGGATGGCCATCTGCCTGAGCGACTCCATCGCAAGCCAGGTGCCCATGGAATGCGCGAGGATGGTGATGTCCTTGACGTCCGGATCGGCGGCCAGCGTCCTCAGCGCATTCTCGAAGGCGGTGCGCGAATAGTTGGTGCTCTCCTTGTCGTAGACATAGTCGAGCAGCCGCGCCCGCGACGGCCAGGTGAAGAGGATCGGCGTCACCTTCGCGCCGGAATCGTGGACGATCTGGGCGAAGCGGAACACGGAGTCTTCATAGGTGTTGTTGAAGCCGTGGACGAAGACGAGCGCGCGCCCGTCCACCACATGCTGCTTGAACCACACGCGGCCGTCCGCCACCGTATGGAGCTGATCGAGCTTCGTCACCGCGAAATCGGTTTCCGGGTTCGGCGGCAGCCGCTTCGGCCATTCCACGACGCCGGGCTTGCGCTTCGTCTCCGGCGGGATCGAGACCTGAACCGCCGTCAGATAGGGCGTCGGGCTGCGCTCGCCGGCAAAGAGCGTTGCCGGGTTTCCGGACGGCGCGCGGCTGGTCGCGACCAGCATGTCCACCTTGCTGGCGCCCGCCACCGGATGCGCCTCCGCCACGGGCACCATCACCCCCTTGGGATGTCCTGCGCAGGAGGTCAGAAACAAGGCGATTGCGACTGTGATTCGGGCAAGGGATGCTCTTTGCATGCGCTCTCTCATGATGTTGGGCGCTCGTCCCAGGACCCCATCCCGATCCGCCGCGCATCCTTGACGAAAAAGCCCCACGCCTTGAAGTAACGTAACAGTTACGAAAGCCCCGCGCGTGCGCCGCACCTATCGTTACAGGCGGAAAAACCGGCCGTGAAGAGGATTTCTGCAGCGTCCCCGGAGTGTCCATCAAGCCCCTCGCAACTGCAGCATGTTTTTTGCTGCAACGCATCACACTATGCGTGTTTACAAAAGTATTACTATATGATTTTTTCCAGTCAGCCGCGGATATGACGGCTCTTTGGGAGGATCCTAGATGAAACTGAAAACTGCACTCGTGAGTGCCACCATTCTCGCTGCCAGCATGTTTGGCTCCGCATCTGCCGCACAGCTCGTCGTCGGCTTTTCGCAGATCGGCTCCGAGTCCGGCTGGCGCGCCGCCGAGACCACGCTGACCAAGCAGGAAGCCGAAAAGCGCGGCATCGACCTCAAGTTCGCCGACGCTCAACAGAAGCAGGAAAACCAGATCAAGGCAATCCGTTCGTTCATCGCCCAGGGCGTGAATGCGATCCTGCTCGCTCCCGTCGTCGAAACCGGCTGGGACGCCGTCCTGAAGGAAGCCAAGGAAGCCAAGATTCCGGTCATCCTGCTCGACCGCACGGTCAACGCTCCCCAGGATCTCTACATGACCGCGGTCACCTCCGACCTGGTGCATGAAGGCAACGTTGCCGGCGACTGGCTGGTCAAGACCGTCGGCGACAAGAAGTGCAACATCGTCGAGCTGCAGGGCACGACCGGTTCCTCGCCGGCCATCGCCCGCAAGAAGGGCTTCGAGGAAGCGATCAAGGGCCACGACAACCTCAAGATCGTCCGCAGCCAGACCGGCGACTTCACCCGCACCAAGGGCAAGGAAGTCATGGAAAGCTTCCTGAAGGCTGAAAACGGCGGCAAGGACATCTGCGCCCTCTACGCCCATAACGACGACATGGCCGTCGGCGCCATCCAGGCGATCAAGGAAGCCGGCCTGAAGCCGGGCAAGGATATCCTCATCGTCTCGGTCGACTCCGTGCCGGATATCTTCAAGGCAATGGCTGCCGGCGAAGCCAACGCGACGGTCGAGCTGACCCCGAACATGGCAGGCCCGGCATTCGACGCGCTCGACGCCTACTTCAAGGACAAGAAGGAGCCGCCGAAGTGGATCCAGACCGAGTCCAAGCTCTATACCCAGGCCGACGATCCGGAAAAGGTATACGAAGCCAAGAAGGGCCTCGGCTATTGATCTGAGACGCAGCAGCGCCGGCTCTCGAAAGGGAGCCGGCGCGGATCGCCGATCCGCTCGATTCCTAGTATATATCGGCATCTGAAAGCGCCGCGGGCGCAACGGGACAGTGTGCCCGGCGCTCCGGCAAGGCGGCTCAGCATCAGGATACGATCGCTTCATGGCTAACAATTCCGAGAATATTCTCGCGGCTGCCGGATTCTGCAAATATTTTCCCGGCTCGACCGCCCTCGATCACGTCGATTTCACCTTGAGGCGCGGCGAAGTCCATGCGCTGCTCGGCGAAAACGGGGCGGGCAAATCGACCCTGATCAAATGCATGACCGGCGCCTACCGGCGCGACGGCGGCAGCCTCGTCCTCGACGGCGAGGAGATCGATCCCCACAATACGCTCGCCGCCCAGAAGCTCGGCATCGGCACGGTCTACCAGGAGGTCAACCTCCTTCCCAACTTGAGCGTCGCCGAAAACCTCTTCCTCGGCCGCCAGCCGCGCCGTTTCGGCATGGTCAACGTGCGCGAGATGAACCGGAAGGCGAGGGCGCTGCTGGCCGAATACGGCATCGATATCGACGTCGCGCGCCAGCTCGACGGCTATTCGGTCGCCATCCAGCAGGTCATCGCGATCGCCCGCGCCGTCGATCTTTCCGGCAAGGTGCTGATCCTCGACGAGCCGACCGCAAGCCTCGACACGCAGGAAGTCGCGATGCTCTTCCGCATCGTCCGCGACCTGAAGAAGCGCGGCCTCGGCATCGTCTTCATCACCCACTTCCTCGAACAGGTCTATGACGTCACCGACCGCATCACGGTGCTGCGCAACGGCAAGCTCGTCGGCACGCGCGAGACGGCAAGCCTCGACCGCGAGGCGCTGATCGGCATGATGCTCGGGCACGAACTCGCGCAAGTCGAAGCCAAGGCGAAGGACGCCGAGGCGCAGGGCGGCCCGGTGCGTTACCAGTTCAGCAATTTCGGCAAGCGCGGCAAGATCAAGCCCTTCGACCTCAATGTCCGCCAGGGCGAGGTGGTCGGCATCGCCGGCCTCCTCGGATCGGGGCGCACGGAGACCGCCGAGGTCATGTTCGGCGTCGAGCGCGCCGACAGCGGCGAGGCGACGGTCGACGGCAAGGCCGTCTCGCTCTCCGGCCCGCGTGCGGCGATCAAGAACCGTTTCGCCTTCTGCCCGGAAGACCGCAAGACCGACGGCATCATCGGCGACCTGTCGATCCGCGAAAACATCGTCATGGCGTTGCAGGCCCGCCGCGGCTGGGCGCGGCCGATCTCGCGCATCGAACAGAACGCGCTGGCCGATCGCTACATCGAGGCGCTCGACATCCGCACCACCGACCGCGAAAAGCCGATCCGGCTGCTCTCCGGCGGCAACCAGCAGAAGGCGATCCTCGCCCGCTGGCTCGCGACCAATCCCGAATTCCTCATCCTCGACGAACCGACGCGCGGCATCGACGTCGGCGCGCATGCGGAAATCATCAAGCTGATCGAGGACCTGTGCCGTCAGGGCATGTCGCTCATCGTCATCTCCTCGGAGCTTGAGGAACTGGTCGCCTACAGCTCGCGCATCGTCGTGCTTCGGGACCGCGAACACGTGGCAGAACTCACCGGCGAGAGGATTTCCGCCGGTCATATCGTCAATGCGATCGCTGCCGCTCAGGGCACGCGGGAGGGAGCATGAACTCCTCAACGAAAGCCCTTCTCATCCGCCTGGCGCCGCAGCTTGCAGCGCTCGCCGTGGTTCTTCTTTTGAATTTCACGATGTTCCCGCAGTTTTTTCACATCGAGGTTCAAAACGGCAGGCTCTACGGCAGCCTGATCGACGTCCTCAATCGCGGGGCGCCGGTGGCGCTGCTGTCGATCGGCATGACGCTCGTCATCGCGACCAAGGGCATCGATCTTTCCGTCGGCGCCGTGATCGCCATCTGCGGCGCGGTCGCCGCCGCCTCCACCGTATCCGGCAATTCGCTCGCCCTGACGCTGGCATGGGCCATCGGCGTCGGCCTCGCCTGCGGCTTGTGGAACGGCTTCCTCGTCGCGGTTCTCGATATCCAGCCGATCATCGCAACCCTCGTGCTGATGGTCGCCGGGCGCGGCATCGCGCAGTTGATTACCGAAGGCGCGATCATGACCTTCAATGACGAAGGCCTGATCTTCTTCGGCAGCGGCTCGTTCCTGGGCCTGCCTATGCCCGTCGTCATCTGGCTGCTGGTAGCACTCGCGGTGCTCTTCGTGGTGCGGCGCACCGCGCTCGGCATGCTGGTCGAGGCGATCGGCATCAATCGCCGCGCCAGCACGCTCTCCGGCATCCAGACGCCGGTGCTTCTGATCGCGGCTTACGTGCTGAGCGGCCTTTGCGCGGCCATCGCCGGCATTATCGTCGCGGCCGACATCAAGGGCGCTGACGCCAACAATGCCGGCCTCTGGCTGGAGCTGGACGCAATCCTCGCGGTCGTCGTCGGCGGTAACTCGCTGCTCGGCGGACGCTTCAGCATCGTCGGTTCGCTGATCGGCGCGATGGTCATCCAGGCGGTCAACACCGGCATCCTGCTCTCCGGCTTCCCGCCCGAGTTCAACCTCGTCATCAAGGCCGTCATCGTGATCGCGATCCTTGTGATCCAGTCGCCGGCGGTGCAGTCAGCAGCCAGTTTCCTCAGCCGCAGGCGCGCGGATGCGCAGGGCGCTCGCAAGGAGCAAGTACAGTGAACTCGAAATATCTGCCGCTGCTGGCGACGATCGTCATCTTCATCCTCGCCTATGCCGTCTGCGCGGTTCAATATCCCTCGATGCTGTCGACGCGCGTCGTCGGCAACCTTTTGACGGACAACGCCTTCCTCGGCATCGCGGCGGTGGGCATGACCTTCGTGATCCTGTCCGGCGGCATCGATCTCTCCATCGGCTCGGTCATCGCCTTCACCGGCGTCTTCCTGGCGGTGCTGCTGCGCGACACCTCGATCCATCCGCTGCTGGCCTTCGTCATCGTGCTGATCATCACCACGGCGTTCGGCGCGGGCATGGGCGCGATCATCCACTTCCTGAAAATGCCGGCCTTCATCGTCACGCTCGCCGGCATGTTTCTCGCACGCGGCATCGCCTTCGTCCTGTCGATCGACAGCATCCCGATCGAGCATCCCTTCTATTCGCAGCTCAGCGACCTCTATTTCCTTCTGCCGGGCGGCGGGCGCCTGACGCTGATCGGCGCCGTCATGCTCGTGGTCTTTGCGGCGGGCATCCTGCTTGCCCACCGTACCCGCTTCGGCGCCAACGTCTATGCGCTCGGCGGCGGCGAGCACACGGCGCAGTTGATGGGTGTCCCGGTCTCTCGTACGATAATTCTAATATACGCGCTGTCGGGCTTTCTCGCGGGCTTGTCGGGCATCGTCTTTTCGCTCTATACGTCGGCCGGCTATTCGCTGGCGACGGTGGGCGTGGAACTCGACGCCATCGCGGCGGTGGTTATCGGCGGCACGCTTTTGACGGGTGGAGCGGGGTTCGTGGGAGGAACCCTCATCGGCATTCTGATCCAGGGATTGATCCAGACCTACATCACCTTCGACGGCACGCTTTCGAGCTGGTGGACGAAGATTCTGATCGGGTTCCTGCTGTTTGCATTCATCCTGCTGCAGAAGGGCCTGCTCGTCCTCTCCCGCTTCAATCGCCGATATGCATAAACGGGGAGACATGATTGCGCGGCAAGTTGCTTGAAACACGAAGGGCAGGCGGGAAGACGCGGACGAGCCACGCACAGGTGGTCGACGAGCTTGGCAAGGCGATCGTCTCCGGGGCGTTTCCGGTCGGCAGCGTGCTGCCGGGCGACGTGGAACTGCTCGAACGCTTCAAGGTATCGAGGACGGTGCTGCGCGAGAGCATGAAGACGCTCGCCGCCAAGGGGCTGGTCGTTCCGCGCGCCCGCGTCGGAACGAAGGTCACCGAGCGGACCCAGTGGAACATGTTCGACAGCGAGGTGCTGACCTGGCACTTCGACAGCGGCGTGGACCAGGAATTCCTGCTGCATCTCTATGACGTCCGCCTCGCGCTCGAACCCTTCGCCGCCGGCCTTGTGGCCGAGCGCGCCGATGCCGACGAGATCGAGGGGCTGCGCCATCTCGCGACCAGCATGGCCGCCCCCGGACACACCAGCGACAGCCTCGCCATCGCCGACCTGCGCTTTCATCTGGCCATCGCCGACGCCTCGCACAATCCCTTCATGCGCACCGTCGGCAGCCTCATCGAGGCCGCACTCGTCGGCATGTTCCGCATGAGCACGCCGGCCGCCTCCCACGACGGCTACCGCAACATTTCGGCGACCCACATGATGATCGTCGATGCCATCGCCGCAGGCGATGTCGCGGGCGCCCGCAAGGCGATGGAATATGTCATCATCGAGGGCCGTGACCGCATTCTCGCAGGCTCTCGCACCGTCCGGCCCCGGTGATCGCCGGCGATTTTCGCCTTTGTTCCCTTATCCCGTTGCTGCTATGAGACGACGCAGTCGACCGTGTCGATACGCGCCGTCCCATGGTTTTGGAGCTTGAAATGGAACGCACCTGCCTTGCCGTCATCCTCGCCGCCGGCGACAGCACCCGCATGAAGTCGTCGATGTCGAAGGTGCTGCATCCCGTCGCCGGCCGGCCGATGATCGGCTGCGTGATGGAGGCGGTCGCCAGGACGGGCATTTCGACGGCAGCGCTCGTCGTCGGGCGCAACGCCGAGGAGGTGACGGCCGCAGCCCGCATCGACGGCATGGCGGTCGAGGCCTATCTCCAGACCGAACGGCTCGGCACCGGCCACGCCGTGCTTGCCGCCCGCGAGGCGATTGCCCGCGGCTATGACGACATCATCGTCACCTACGGCGATGTGCCGCTGCAGACCGACGCGCCGCTGAAGGCCGCGCGCAAGGCGCTCGCCGAGGGCAGCGATATCGTCGTCATCGGCTTCCACACCGACCGCCCGACCGGCTACGGCCGCCTTCTCGTCAAGGGCGGCGAGGTGCTGGCCATCCGCGAGGAGAAGGACGCGACCGAAGCCGAGCGCGCCGTCACCTGGTGCAACAGCGGCCTGATGGCGATCAACGGCCGCAAGGCGCTCGATCTTCTTTCCCGCATCGGCAACAGCAACGCCAAGGGCGAATATTACCTGACGGACATCGTCGAGATCGCCCGTTCGCTCGGCGGCCGCGTCACCGCGGTCGACGCGCCGGAAGTCGAGATGAGCGGCTGCAACAACCGCGCTGAACTCGCCGCCATCGAACGCTTCTGGCAGGAGCGCCGCCGCCACGAGATCATGCTCTCCGGCGTCACCATGATCGCGCCGGAAACCGTGTTCCTCTCCTACGACACCGTCATCGGACAGGATGTGCTGATCGAGCCGAACGTCGTCTTCGGCCCCGGCGTCGTCATCGATCCGGGCGCCGTCATCCACGCCTTTTCGCATGTCGAGGGCGCGCATGTCAGCGCCGGCGCGACCGTCGGCCCCTTCGCGCGGCTTCGTCCGGGCGCCGACCTCGGCAAGGGCTCGAAGGTCGGCAATTTCTGCGAGGTGAAGAACGGCCGGATCGGCGAGGGGGCCAAGGTCAACCACCTGACCTATATCGGCGATGCGACCGTGGGCGCGCGCGCCAATATCGGCGCCGGCACGATCACCTGCAATTACGATGGGGTCAACAAGCACGAGACCCATATCGGCGCCGATGCCTTCATCGGCTCCAATTCCTCGCTGGTGGCGCCCGTCAGCGTCGGCGACGGCGCCTATGTCGCCTCCGGCAGCGTGATTACCGCGGACGTTCCCACTAACGCGCTCGCGCTCGGCCGCGCGCGCCAGGAGGTGAAGCCCGGCCGCGCGGCGGTGATCCGCGAGCGCGCGCTGGCCATCAAGGCGGCGAAGAAGGCCAAGGGATAGACTTCCCTTCGTAACCGTCCGACATTCAAAGTGACCGGACAGCTTATTGAGAAACCTCGGGAAACCGATAGAACTCGTGGCGTATTCGCAGCCGCGGCGTGCCTGCCGCGTCGCAGCAATGTGCAGGGACAGGACGGAGAATTGCTATGTGCGGCATCGTGGGGATTGTCGGAACGGAATCTGTCGCCGAGCGGCTCGTCGACGGCCTGAAGCGGCTTGAATATCGCGGCTACGATTCGGCAGGTGTCGCGACGATCCATGAAGGGCGGATGGAGCGGCGGCGGGCCGAGGGCAAGCTTTTCAACCTCGAAAAGCGCCTCGACGGCGAACCCCTGTCCGGCACGACCGGCATCGCCCACACCCGCTGGGCCACGCACGGCGTGCCGAACGAAACCAACGCCCACCCGCATTTCGTCGAAGGCGTCGCCGTCGTCCATAACGGCATCATCGAGAACTTCTCCGAGCTGCGCGAAGAGCTGAAGGCCGAAGGCGCGGTTTTCGAATCGCAGACGGACACCGAAGTCGTCGCGCAACTGCTGGCGAAATATCTCCGCGATGGGCTTACCGCGCGCGATGCGATGCTGAAGATGCTGAACCGCGTGAAGGGCGCCTACGCGCTCCTCGTGATGTTCCGCGACGATCCGGACAGGCTGATGGCGGCGCGCTCCGGCCCGCCGCTCGCGATCGGTCATGGCCGCGGCGAAATGTTCCTCGGCTCGGATGCGATTGCGCTCGCCCCCTTCACCAACGAGATCACCTACCTGGTCGACGGCGACTTCGCCGTCCTGACCCGCACGACGGCGGAGATCTTCGACTTTGCCGGCAATCCGGTGAGCCGTCCGCGGCAAATGTCGCAGGCGACCGCCTATGTCGTCGACAAGGGCAATCACCGCCACTTCATGGAAAAGGAAATCTACGAGCAGCCGGAAGTGATTTCCCACGCGCTCAGCCACTATGTCGATTTCGCCACGAACCGCATCCGCGTCGATGCCGCGGCGATCGATTTCAAGTCGATTTCCGGCCTTGCGATTTCGGCCTGCGGCACGGCCTATCTGGCCGGCCTCGTCGGCAAATACTGGTTCGAGCGCTATGCGCGGCTGCCCGTCGAGATCGATGTCGCCTCGGAGTTCCGTTATCGCGAAATGCCGCTGTCGCCCTCGCAGGCGGCGCTCTTCATTTCGCAGTCGGGCGAGACCGCCGATACGCTGGCGTCGCTGCGCTATTGCCGGGACAACGGGCTGAAGATCGGCGCGGTGGTGAATGTCCGGGAATCGACCATCGCCCGCGAATCCGACGCGGTCTTTCCGATCATGGCCGGCCCCGAGATCGGCGTCGCCTCGACCAAGGCGTTCACCTGCCAGCTTGCCGTCCTTGCCTCGCTCGCGATCGGCGCCGGCTGCGCGCGCGGCACGGTGAGCCCCGAGGACGAGAAGGCTCTGCTCCGGCATCTCGCCGAAATGCCGCGCATCATGGCGCGGGTGCTGAACCTCATCCAGCCGCAGATGGAGGCGCTGTCGCGCGAGCTTTCGAAGTTCAAGGACGTGCTCTATCTCGGCCGCGGCACCAGCTTCCCGTTGGCGATGGAAGGGGCGCTGAAGCTCAAGGAAATCTCCTACATCCATGCCGAAGGCTATGCGGCGGGCGAGCTGAAGCACGGGCCGATCGCGCTGATCGACGAGAACATGCCCGTCATCGTCATTGCCCCCTACGACCGCTTCTTCGACAAGACGGTTTCCAACATGCAGGAAGTCGCGGCCCGCGGCGGCCGGATCATCTTCATCACCGACGAGGCGGGGGCGGCGGCCTCGACGCTGCCGACCATGGCGACGATCACGCTGCCGAACGTCGACGAGATCATCGCGCCGATGATCTTCTCGCTGCCGATCCAGCTGCTCGCCTATCACACCGCCGTCTTCATGGGCACCGACGTCGATCAGCCGCGCAATCTCGCGAAATCGGTGACGGTCGAGTAAAGCACTTACCTGTGAACCGGCCGCCGGGGACGCCCTCGGCGGCATCTTGCGGGTTGTGCGCCCCGGCAATTTCTGGCAGCCTCATATTCGTCGGAGGTGGGCGGAATCGGTCGCGGCTGAACGGAGTGCACGAACGGCGAATGTCGCATCATCTCATCAGACTGTCCCTGGCGGCGCGGATCAGGAATAACTTCCTGACGGGTCTCATCATCTGCGCGCCGATCGCGATTACGCTCTGGCTCACATGGACGGTGGTCCATTGGGCCGATAGCTGGGTGCATCCCTATATTCCCGCGCGCTACGATCCGGAAAACTACCTGAATTTCGCGGTTCCCGGCACCGGCCTCGTCATCGCTATGATCTTCATCACGATCATCGGCTTTCTCGGCAAGAACCTGATCGGCCAGAGCATCGTGCGCTTCGGCGAATCCGTCGTCCGGCGCGTGCCGCTCGTCCGCACCATCTACAAGGGCGTCAAGCAGATCGTCGAGACGGTGCTGAACGAGCACAGCACGTCGTTCAAGAAGGTGGGGCTGATCGAGTATCCGAGCCCCGGCCTCTGGTCGGTCGTCTTCATCTCGACCGACGCCAAGGGCGAGATCGCCTCGAAATTCAACGCGATGGGCCAGGATATGGTCAGCGTCTTCCTGCCGCCGACGCCGGTGCCGACGGCGGGATTCCTCGTTTTCGTGCCCCGCGAGAAGATCATCGTCCTCGACATGAGTGCGGAGGACGGTGCCAAGCTCCTGATTTCGGGCGGCCTTGTGACGCCGGAATACAAGGAAAAGCTCACGCGCAAGCCGCAGCGCAGCCCCGTCGCCGGCTGATCGTGCCGAAGGGCCGCGATTGTCATCCGGCCATCATGTTTCCATCCTAGATCGTATGCGGAAGGTCGGCCGGGCGATATCGCGCGCGTCCGTCATGGGAACAACTGTCAGGGAATTTCACCGTGAAAAAACACATATTCACGCGACTGCCGCTCATTTCTGCGACACTTGCCGGCCTCGTCGCCGTAGCACCGGCAGCAGCGCTTGCCGACAATTCGGTCACCGCCAACGGCGTCACCGTCGTCAACAAGGGCCTTGTGGGCATCGGCCGGATGCCGGCCGACCTGCGCGACAAGTTCCGCGAAACCTTCGGCTCCGGCTCAGGCATGGCGATCGATCAGGCCGGCTGGACGCGCGAGGGCGACGCCTACAAGGGCACGCTCTGGCTTCTTCCCGACCGCGGCTACAACGCCGTCGGCACGACGGATTACCGTCCGCGCCTGAACAGGATCGATATCGAGTTCACACCGGTCGCGCCGGGCGCCACGCCGCCGGCCGATCAGGCGCAGTCGGGCGTTCAGGCGAAGCTCGCCGACAGCATGCTGCTCGTCGACGACAAGGGCGCCGACACCACCGGCCTCGACCCGGTCGGCACCCGCGCACCGGACGGTGACATGCCGCTTCTGCCGGTATCGCCGAGCGGCAAGCTGACGCTCGACAACGAGGCGATCGTCCGCCTGGCCGACGGCACCATGTTCATCAGCGACGAATACGGTCCCTACATCTACCGCTTCTCCGCCGACGGCCGCCTGATGTCTGCGACGCAGCCGCCGGCAGCCCTGATCCCGATGCGCAATGGTGTTGCGAATTTCGCCTCCAACAATCCCGGCCCCGGCGAGAGCGTGCCCGACCCCAAGGACCCGACGAGCGGCCGCCAGAACAACCAGGGCCTGGAAGGCATGGCGCTGACGCCGGACGGCAAGTTCCTGATCGCCGTGCTGCAGTCGGCCACGCGCCAGGATGGCGGCGATTCCGGCAAGACGCGCCAGAACACCCGCGCGCTGGTCTACGATGCGGCCGATCCGGCGCATCTGAAGCTGGTCCACGAATATGTCGTGCCGCTGCCGACCTTCACCGACGCCAAGGGCAAGACGGCCGTCGCGGCCCAGAGCGAAATCGTCGCGCTCTCTCCCCAGAGCTTCCTGATGCTGGCGCGCGACAGCGGCAACGGCTTCGGCCTCAAGGGCGACACCTCGCTCTACCGCAACGTCACCGTCGTCGACGTCTCGGCCGCGACCGACATCGCCGGCAGCGCCTTCGACGGCGACAAGCCGGTGGCGCCGAAGGGCATCGTCGACGCCTCCGTGAAGCCCGCCACGGTCACGCCCTTCATCGACCTCAACGACAGCGCCAATCTCGGACGCTTCGGCCTGCACAACGGCCAGCCGAACGACCGCAACAATCTTTCCGAAAAGTGGGAGGCAATGTCGCTCGCCAGCGTTCGCGATCCGAACCTGCCGGACGACTATTTCCTGTTCATCGCCAACGACAACGACTTCCTGACCCAGGACGGCTATCAGGTCGGCACGAGCTACAAGGCCGAAGACGGCGCCAACGTCGACACGATGTTCCAGGTCTATCAGGTCACGCTTCCGGGCATTGCCGCGAAGTAATTCCTCTCAGCAAAGGCCGTGGGCGTCTGAAGCGCCCGCGACTCTCTACCCAGCCCTCAGGAACCGGATCGCCTCGTCGCGGCGATGGAGATAGAGGAGCGTGCGGATCGCCGTGCCGCGCTCGCTCGTCAGGTCCGGGTCGCGCTCGATCAGGTAGGCGGCGTCCTTGCGGGCGATTTCCAGAAGGTCGGCATGGGCCTCGAGGCTCGCGATGCGGAACCCCGGCGTGCCGGACTGGCGTGTGCCGAGAAGCTCGCCTTCGCCGCGAAGCTTCAAATCCTCCTCCGCGATCCGAAAGCCGTCCTCCGTGTCGCGCATGATCGAGAGCCGCGCGCGGCCGGTTTCGCCGAGCGGTCCCTTGTAGAGCAGGATGCAGGTGGATTCCGCGTCGCCGCGCCCGACGCGGCCGCGTAACTGATGAAGCTGCGCCAGCCCGAAGCGCTCGGCATGTTCGATGATCATGATCGTTGCATCCGGCACGTCGACGCCGACCTCGACGACCGTGGTGGCGACCAGCAACCGGATTTCGCTGTTCTTGAACGCCATCATCACGGCGTCCTTTTCCGGGCCGCTCATGCGGCCATGGATCAGCCCGACGCCGTCTCCCAGCGCCTTGGTGAGCGTCTCGTGCCGCTCCTCGACCGACATCAGATCGGACTCTTCGGATTCCTCCACCAGCGGGCAGATCCAATAGGCCTTCTTGCCCTCGGCAAGCGCGCTCCTCAGGCGCTCGACGATCTCGCCGGTACGTTCGGTGGGGATGGTGATGGTCTGGATCGGCTTGCGGCCGGCGGGTTTCTCGGTGAGTTTCGAGACGTCCATGTCGCCGAAGGCGGCAAGCACCAGCGTTCGCGGGATCGGCGTCGCGGTCATCACCAGCATATGCGGGGAAATGCCCTTTGCCGTCAGCCGCAGGCGCTGGTGGACGCCGAAACGGTGCTGCTCGTCGACGACGGCGAGCATGAGATTGGCATAGGAAACGCTGTCCTGGAAAAGCGCGTGGGTGCCGATGACGATCTGCGCCTCGCCGGACGCGATGCGTTCGAGGATCGCGTCGCGCTCGCGCCCCTTGGTGCGCCCCGTCAGCACTTCGAGCTTCAGGTCGGCGGCCGCGGCAAGTTTCGAAATCGTCGCATGGTGCTGCCGCGCCAGAATTTCCGTCGGCGCCATCAGCACGGCCTGTCCGCCGCTTTCGATGACGGCGGCGATCGCCATCAGCGCGACGAGCGTCTTGCCGGCGCCGACATCGCCTTGCAGCAGCCGCAGCATCCGCTCGGTGCCGGCCATGTCGGCCAGAATGTCGGCGACGGCCGCCGTCTGGCTGCGCGTCGGGGAAAAGGGCAGGGTGTCGAGGATTTTCCGGCTGATCTCGCCGGTCGGGTGCACCGGCTGGCCGGCGACCTTGCGCAGCCGCTGGCGCACCAGCGAGAGCGAAAGCTGCCCCGCCAGGAATTCGTCATAGGCGAGACGCCGGCGCATCGGCGCCTGCGGGTCGAGATCGGCGGCGTTGCGCGGCTCGTGCAGCTCGCGGAAGGCGTCTGCGATGCTCGGAAAACCCTGCTTCTGAAACAGGACAGGCTCGATCCATTCCGGCAAGTCTGGCATCCTCGACAGCGCCGCCTCGATGCTCTTGCGCAGGAACTTCGGCGAAAGCCCCGCCGTTAGCGGATAGACCGGCTCGACCATCGGCAGGGTTTCGGCCTCGCTCTCGCGCACCATATGGTCGGGGTGCACCATGGAGGGCCGGCCGTTGAACCAGTCGACCTTGCCGCTGACCGTCACCGTCTCGCCGACCGGCAACTGCTTTTCCAGCCATTGGGCCTTGCCACGGAAGAAAACCAGCGCCAGCTCTCCGGTCTCGTCGTGCAGGAAGACGCGGTAGGGAACGTTGCCGCGCCCGCGCGGCGGCGGCTGGTGGCGGTCCACCCGGCCGGAAATGGTGACGATCGCGCCCTGCGGCGCGCGGGCGATGCCCGGCTGCTCGCGGCGGTCGATCAGCGAGTGGGGCGCGTGGAACAAAAGGTCGATCACGCGGCAATCGTCGACCGTCTCGCGATCGGTGAGCTTGACCAGAAGCTCGGCAACCTTGGGACCGACGCCCGGCAGCGAGGAAACGGAAGCGAAGAGGGGATCGAGGACGGCTGGGCGCATGGCGCGCAACATGCGACGCGCGGCCTGCGCTGGCAAGCCCGAATGGCGGCCGCGCGCGCCTTCGCCGGCGTCCTCCACCGTCACTTTCCGCACGCGGCCGACAAAAACCGGTTTCCACCCTTCGGGGCAATGTTTTATAGAGGCGCATCAACAGGAAGGGCATTTCGATGACAGGCGTGACACTCTCCAGCTCCGATCTCGACCCGCGGCGCCGGCGCATCCTGTTTCGCTGCTGGCATCGCGGCATCCGCGAGATGGATCTGGTCTTCGGCCAGTTCGCCGACAACGAGCTGCCCGGCCTCTCCGAAGCCGAACTCGACGAGCTGGAGCGGATCATGGCCGAGGAGGACAACGACCTCGTCCGCTGGATCCTCGGCACGCTGCCGGTCCCGGAGCATCTGAACACGCCCCTTTACGCCCGCATCGCCGCCTACAAGCCGGATTTCGAGGCGGTGGCCGACAAACTTCTCGGGAAGGCCGAATGATCCCCGGTTTCGACGTCAAGAAACTCGCAAGCATCGCCGAGCCGCTGACGGTCGGCAATGTGCCGGGCGGCCTGGAGCCGCTTTTGCTCGCGGAACTCGCCCGCGCCGGCCAGCCGGTCGCCTATCTCATGTCCGACGGCCAGCGCATGGCCGATCTGGAACAGATGCTCGGCTTCGTCGCGCCGGACATTCCGGTGCTGACGCTGCCGGCCTGGGACTGCCTGCCCTATGACCGCGTTTCTCCAAGCTCCGACACCTCGGCGCGGCGCCTGACGGCGCTGAGCGGGCTGATCGCCCACCGCCGCAAGCCGCATGCGGCCATCGTGCTCGTCACCGTCAACGCCATGCTGCAGAAGGTGGCGCCGCAGGACGTGATCGAAAGCCTCGCCTTCTCGGCCCGCCCCGGCAATCAGGTGCGCATGGACGATATCGCCGGCCGGTTGGAGCGCAACGGCTTCGACCGCGTGGCGACCGTGCGCGAGGTCGGCGAATACGCGGTGCGCGGTGGCATTCTCGACGTCTTCGTGCCGGGAACGGAAGAGCCGGTGCGCCTCGATTTCTTCGGCGACACGCTGGAAAGCATCCGCAGCTTCGATCCCGCCAGCCAGCGCACCATCGGCCAGGTTCGCTCCCTCGATCTCAACCCGATGAGCGAGGTGACGCTGACGCCGGACACGATCAGCCGCTTCCGCAAGAATTACCTCTCCGCCTTCGGCGCCGCCACCCGCGACGACGCGCTCTACGTCGCCGTCTCGGAAGGCCGCCGCTATGCCGGCATGGAACATTGGCTGCCGCTCTTCTACGAAAAGCTGGAAACGGTCTTCGACTATCTGCAAGGCTTCCGCCTCGTGGCCGATCATACGGCACGCGAGGCCGCGGAGGAGCGCTCGAAGCTGGTCTTCGACTATTACGAAGCGCGCCTCAATTCCGGCCAGGCGGCCAAGGGGCAGATGGCGCAGGGCACGCCCTACAAGCCGGTGACGCCGGGGCAGCTCTATCTCGACGGCAAGACCTTCGCCGCGATGCTGGACGGCCGCAACGCCATGCGGCTTTCGCCTTTCAACGAGCATGAAGGCGAGGCCCGCAGGGTCGTCAACGTCGATGCGCGGCAGGGAATCCGCTGGGCGCGCACTGCGACCGAGGGGGGCGAGAGCGAGCGCGTCAACGTCTTCGACGCGGTGGTGAAGCACATTGCCGACCGCCGCTCCGGCGGCGCCAAGGTGTTGATCACCGCCTGGACCGAAGGCTCGCTCGACCGTCTGCTGCAAGTCTTGGCCGAGCACGGGCTCGGCGGCGTCAGGACCATCGGCACGCTGAAGGACCTCGGCTCGCTGGCCAAGGGAGAGGCGGCTGCCGCCGTTCTCAGCCTCGAAGCCGGCTTCGAGGCCGGCGACCTCCTGGTCATCGGTGAGCAGGACATTCTCGGCGACCGCATGGTGCGCCGCTCGAAACGCCGCAAGCGCGCCGCCGATTTCATTTCGGAAGTGGCGGGCCTCGACGAAGGATCGATCGTCGTCCATGCCGAGCACGGCATAGGCCGTTTCGTCGGGCTCAGGACCATCGAGGCGGCGGGTGCGCCGCATGCCTGCCTGGAACTGCGCTACGCCGACGACGCAAAGCTGTTCCTGCCGGTCGAAAACATCGATCTCCTGTCGCGCTACGGCGGCGAGGGGACGGAGGCCCAGCTCGACAAGCTCGGCGGCGGCGCATGGCAGATGCGCAAGGCCAAGCTCAAGAAGCGCCTGCTCGACATGGCCGACGGCCTGATCCGCGTCGCGGCCGAGCGCCTGACGCGGCATGCGCCGGCGCTGACCGCGCCCGATGGCCTTTACGACGAATTCGCCGCGCGCTTCCCCTATGACGAGACCGAGGACCAGATGAACGCCATCGAGGCGGTGCGCGAGGATCTCGGCGCCGGCCGTCCGATGGACCGCCTCGTCTGCGGCGACGTCGGCTTCGGCAAGACGGAAGTGGCGCTGCGCGCCGCCTTCGTCGCGGCGATGAACGGCGTGCAGGTGGCGGTCGTCGTGCCGACGACGCTGCTGGCGCGCCAGCATTTCAAGACCTTCTCCGAGCGCTTCCGCGGCCTGCCGATCCGCGTGCAGCAGGCCTCGCGCCTCGTCGGCTCGAAGGATCTGGCGCTGACGAAGAAGGAAGTGGCCGACGGCAAGACCGACGTCGTCGTCGGCACCCATGCGCTGCTCGGCGCCGGCATCAGCTTCGCCAATCTCGGCCTGCTGATCATCGACGAGGAGCAGCATTTCGGCGTCAAGCACAAGGAGCGGCTGAAGGAGCTGAAGAGCGACGTCCACGTCCTGACGCTCTCGGCCACCCCGATCCCGCGCACGCTGCAGCTTGCCATGACCGGCGTGCGCGAGCTGTCGCTGATCACGACGCCGCCGGTCGACCGCATGGCGGTGCGCACCTTCATCTCGCCCTTCGACAGCCTCGTGATCCGCGAAACGCTGATGCGCGAGCACTATCGCGGCGGCCAGAGCTTCTATGTCTGCCCGCGCCTTGCCGATCTTGCCGACGTGCAGGCCTTCCTGCAATCCGACGTGCCGGAACTGAAGGTCGCCGTCGCGCACGGCCAGATGCCGGCCGGCGAGCTGGAAGACATCATGAACGCCTTCTACGAAGGCCGCTACGACGTGCTGCTGTCGACGACCATCGTCGAATCCGGCCTCGACGTGCCGACCGCCAATACCCTCATTGTCCACCGCGCCGACATGTTCGGCCTGGCGCAGCTCTACCAGTTGCGCGGCCGCGTCGGCCGGTCGAAGGTGCGCGCCTTCGCGCTGTTCACGCTGCCGGTCAACAAGGTGCTGACGACGACCGCCGAACGGCGGCTGAAGGTGCTGCAATCGCTCGACACGCTCGGCGCCGGCTTCCAGCTGGCCAGCCACGACCTCGATATCCGCGGCGCCGGCAATCTGCTCGGCGAAGAGCAGTCCGGCCACATCAAGGAAGTGGGCTTCGAGCTGTACCAGCAGATGCTGGAAGAGGCGGTGGCCGAGGTGAAGGGCGTCGACGAGATTGCCGATACCGGCTGGTCGCCGCAGATTTCGGTCGGCACGCCGGTCATGATCCCGGACGCCTACGTGCCGGACCTGCATCTGCGCATGGCGCTCTATCGCCGCCTCGGCGAGATCACCGAACTCAAGGAAATCGACAGCTTCGGCGCCGAGATGATCGACCGCTTCGGCCCCATGCCGGTCGAGGTGCAGCATCTGCTGAAGATCGTCTACATCAAATCGCTCTGCCGCGTCGCCAATGTCGAGAAGCTGGACGCCGGCCCGAAGGGCGTCGTCGTGCAGTTCCGCAACAAGGAATTCCCGAACCCGGCCAATCTGGTCGGCTATATCGCGAAGCAGGGCACCATGGCGAAAATCCGCCCCGACCAGAGCGTCTTCCTGACCCGTGACCTCCCGACCCCGGAAAAGCGCCTGCAGGGCGCGGCCGTGGTCATGACGCAATTGGCGGAGCTGGCGAAGTAGCCTTGAATTTGTGTAGACAAATGTGTAGCATTTTGTCATGCAGGTTACGGGCTTCGACTGGGATGAAGGCAATTGGCCGAAGTGCGGCAAGCACGGCGTTTCCCGCGAGGAAATAGAGCAGGTTCTGCTCGGAACACCCGCCGTCATGCCGGACCCGCATCCCGACGAGCCGCGCATGCGGGCCATCGGCAAGACCGCCGCCGGGCGATATGTCTTTCTGGCGTTCATGCTGCGCCGGATTGGCGGTGAAACCAGGATTCGCCCGATCAGCGCCCGCTATATGCATCAGAAGGAGGTCGATCGTTATGAGCGCAAAAGCTAAGCGCATGCCCTCGCTTCGCAGCGACGAAGCGGCCGAACGGTTCGTGGAAGAAGCGGACCTGACGGATTATGATCTTTCCGGCTTCAAGCCCATGCGTTTCGAGGTCGAGCAGAAATCGGCCTCTCTGAACATGCGGCTGCCAAAGCCGCTGCTGGATGCCTTGAAGCGCAAGGCACAGGCGCGCGGCATTCCCTATGCGCGCTATGTGCGCATGCTCCTTGAGAACGACTTGGCCAAATAGGCCCTTCGTCAGTTCAGATTGGCCCGCGCTTCCGCCTTCATCCGCGCAATATCCCTGAGCGCGCCGGCAAGCACGTCGGGCGTCTGGGCGCCGCTGACGGCGTATTGCTGGTCGAAGATGAAGAAGGGGACGCCGCTGACGCCCATCTGCTGCGCGGCATCGGTCTCGGCGACAACCAGATCGCGGTCGGCGTCGGAGGCGAGCAGCGAGGCGACGACGGGGACGGCAAGGCCGGCGTCGGCGGCGATCTCCAGCAGCACCTCGTGGTCGCCGATGTTGCGGCCTTCCTCGAAATTGGCCTTGAAGAGCGCGGTCACGACCCGCTCCTGCTTTTCCCGGTCTTCCGTTCCGGCCCAATGGATCAGGCGGTGCGCATCGAGCGTGTTCGGGCCGATCCTGATGGCGTCGAAATTGAAAGCGATGCCGACCTCCTTGCCGAGCTTCACCAGCATCTCATGGGCGGATGCGACCCGCTCCGCCCCGCCGAGCTTTTCGAGGAGCGCCTTCTTCTGGTCGACGCCCTCCGGCGGATAATCGGGATTGAGGCGGTAGGGCCGCCAGTTGATATCGACGCCGATCTCGTCCTGCACGTCGGCGATGGCAAGCTCAAGCCGCGCCTTGCCGAGATAGCACCATGGGCAGACGACGTCCGAGACGATATCGATCGTGATGCGTTCCATGGTTTGTCCTTCCTTGTTTCATTGCACCGATGCATCCCACCAGGTGGGCAACTGGTAACCGTAGAGCGGCACGCCATCCGGACGCCCGATCCGCTTGCGCCGCCCGACCCATTGCTGGTCCACATGGTAGAGCGGGACGAGATAGTGGCCCGAGAGCAGCAGCCGGTCGAGCGAGCGCACGGAGTCTTGAAAATCCTCCGCGCCGCGCGCCGTCAATATATGGGTAATGAGCGTATCGACATCCGGGTCCGCGACGCCGGCAAAATTCGAACTGCCTTCACGATTGCGCGACACCGACCCCCAATAGGAAATCTGCTCCGTTCCGGGCGACAGCGACATGGGAAAGGACTTGATGATCATGTCGTAGTCGAAGGCCATCGTGCGGCGCTGATACTGCGAATCGTCCACCGTGCGGATGGTGACGGCGACGCCCAGCAGTTCCAGCGATCGCCGGAAGGCGATCGCCAGCCGCTCCTGATCGGTGTTCTGCGTCATGATCTCGAAGGCAAGCTGGCGGCCTTCCGCATCGACCATCTTGCCGTTCCGGATGGTGAAGCCGCCTTGCTTCAGGCGGTCGACGGCCTTTTTCAGCACGTCGCGGTCCCGGCCGCTGCCGTCGGTGACCGGCAGCTTGTAGGTGCCGTCGAGAATGGCGGGATCGATACGGTCCTTGATCGGGCCGAGCATCGCCAGCTCATGCGCGTCGGCCGGCACGCCGAAGGAGGAAAGATCGGAATTCTGCCAGTAGCTTTCGGTGCGCGCATAGGCGTTCGAGGAAAGGTTCCGGTTCACCCACTCGAAATCGAAGGCAAGCGTCAGCCCCTCGCGCACCTTCGGGTTGGCAAAAACCGGGCGGCGGGTGTTGAACACGAAGCCGAGCATGCCGCTCGGCAGCTTCGGCTCGAACACGTCGCGGACGATATCGCCCGACGAGACCGCCGGAAAATTATAGGCCGTCGCCCAGTGGCCGGGGCTGCCGTCCTCGTAGACGTCGACATCGCCCTTCTTGAAGGCCTCGAAGACCGTGGTTTCCTGCAGGAAATAGTCGATGGTGATCAGGTCGTAATTGTCCTGGCCCACCTTCGAGGGCAGGTCTTTTGCCCAGTAGGAAGGATTGCGCTCGAAGACGATGCTTTCGCCGGGATTGACGTTTTTGACCCGATAAGGGCCGGAGCCGATCGGAATGGAAAGCGAGGTCTGGTCGAATTTTTGCGGATCGATGGCGTGCTTCGGCAGGACCGGGGAGAGGGCGAGGATCAGCGGCGTCTCGCGGTCGGCCTTGTTGTTGAAGGTGAAGCGGACGCTATGCTCGCCGACCTTCTCCATGCGCTCGACACTGTTGAGACGCGTCGAGAAGGGCACGCGGCCCTTGTCGCGCAGCAGCTCGAAGGTGAAGATCACATCGTCCGGCGTCACCGGTTCGCCGTCGGACCAGCGCGCATCCGGATTGAGGTTGAACTGGATGAAGCTCCGCGCCTCGTCCCATTCGACGCTCTCAGCCAGGAGCCCGTACATGGTGAAAGGCTCGTCGCGGGAACGCTGCATCAGCGATTCGTAGAGCAGATTGCCGAATTGCGGGTCCCACATGCCGCGCGCCGTCGTACGCATGCTCTTCAGGATGAAGGGATTGAGATTGTCGAAGGTCCCGACCACGCCATAGGTGATATGCCCGCCCTTCTTCACCTCGGGATTGACGTAAGGGAAGGCCTTGTAGTCGGCAGGCAGGGCCGGTTCGCCATGCATGGCAATTCCGTGCAGCGGTTCCGCAGCGGCAGTGGCAGCGGAAAATGCGAGGGCGAGGAAGAGGGCAACCCGGAGTGCTGGCATGACATCCTTTCGGACGGGACTTGATTCTGCTCGGCGTCAGGTCCGCAGTATCACATCCGGCACGCCAGCGGGGGATTTCTTAAGTCCGCGCAAGAAATGACCAAAGAAATGCTGGATATCCGCCGCAGTGCGATGTAACAGGTGGTCCGGAGCTTCGGGTCATGCATTCGCCTCAATCTTTCGACAGGTGGACAGCGGTTTACCCGAACGACACGGGGCGGCAGACGCCGCTCCGGCAAGGATTTCAGGAGGCGGATTTCGCTATGATGTTCAAGACTGACAACAAAATGCGGGCAGCACTTTCTGCTCTGGCCCTCACGCTCGGCGCAGCAGCCCCGGCCGCTTCCTTCGCCCAAGAGGCATCCGGCGGCGACGCCCAGGCCGCAGCCCCCGGCGCCCCGCGCCTCGGCTGGTACAAGACCTGCACCAAGCAGGACGACAACGACATCTGCATCGTGCAGAACCTGATCATGGCCAATGGCGGCCAGCTCGTCACCGCGGTCGGCCTCATCTCGATCGAAGGCAAGATGAACCGCAAGGTTCTCCAGGTGTCGGTTCCCTCCGCTCGCCTGATCCCGCCCGGCATCACCATGCAGGTCGATGGCGGCAAGGGCCAGAAGATCGACTACGCCGTCTGCCTGCCGGACAAGTGCACGGCTGAAATCCCGGTCACCGACGCCATGATCGCCAGCCTCAAGAAGGGCACCGACCTGACCTTGACGTCGATCAACTTCCGCCGCGCTCCGAACCCGATCAAGATTTCGCTCCAGGGCTTCGGTGCCGCCTTCGACGGTGAAGCGATCTCCGAATCGAAGCTGGCCGAAAGCCAGAAGAGCCTGCAGGACAGCATGCAGAAGAAGGCCGAAGAGGCCCGCAAGAAGCTGGAAGACGCCCAGAAGGCTGCCAAGCAGCAGTAAGCGGCGCTCACCGCTCCGAAATACGAAAGCCCGGATATCCTCCGGGCTTTTTTCGTTTCTATCTTCGGGCACAAAAAAGGAGCCGTTGGGAGCGGCTCCTTCGCATTGTTTTCGTGTGGCGTCAGCCGGTTAGTTGGCCATGCTCATCTTGGGTCTGAACTGGCCGGTCGGTGCGCGGTCGAAAATCTGGTTGACCTGCGGATTGCGGAGCGGAATGCCGCTTTCGTCGCTCACCAGGTTCTGCTCGGAGACGTAGGCCACATATTCCGTTTCGTCGTTTTCGGCGAGCAGATGGTAGAAGGGCTGGTCCCTCGAGGGCCGCACTTCCACGGGAATGGCGTTCCACCATTCCTCGGTGTTGGCGAATTCCGGATCGACATCGAAGATCACTCCGCGAAACGGAAATACCCGATGCCGGACGATTTCGCCGATGTTGAATTTTGCGTTGCGTTGCTTCATGGCGCGACTTCCTTTCAGACATCTATTTGGTGATTTCTCCTCCGGAATCAAGATTTTTGCCGTCTTTCCGCCGTTCTCCTTAACAATTTCATGACAACCCGCGGGCAAGGCGGGCCACTCTACGTTCGCGCTCGCAAACGAGAAAGCCCCGGCGGACCGGGGCTTTCGAGGCGATCGGATCAGACCGAGTAGTACATGTCGTATTCGACCGGATGCGGGGTCATTTCGAAGCGCATGACTTCCTGCATCTTCAGCTCGATGAAGCTATCGATCTGGTCGTCGTCGAAGACGCCGCCGGCGGTCAGGAACTTGCGGTCCTTGTCCAGGCTTTCCAGCGCTTCGCGGAGCGAACCGCACACCGTCGGGATCTTCTTCAGTTCCTTCGGCGGCAGGTCGTAAAGATCCTTGTCCATCGGCTTGCCGGGGTGGATCTTGTTCTTGATGCCGTCGAGGCCGGCCATCAGCATGGCGGCGAAGCCGAGATAGGGGTTCGCGGTCGGGTCGGGGAAGCGGACTTCGACGCGCTTGGCCTTCGGGTTCGTGCCGAACGGAATGCGGCAGGAAGCCGAGCGGTTGCGGGCGGAATAGGCCAGCAGCACCGGAGCTTCATAGCCGGGGACGAGGCGCTTGTAGGAGTTCGTCGACGGGTTGGTGAAGGCGTTGATGGCCTTCGCGTGCTTGATCACGCCGCCGATGAAGTAGAGGCAGTTTTCCGAAAGGCCCGCATATTCGTCGCCGGCGAAGGTCGGCTTGCCGCTCTTCCAGATCGACATGTGAACGTGCATGCCCGAGCCGTTGTCGCCGAAGATCGGCTTCGGCATGAAGGTTGCCGTCTTGCCGTAGGCGTTGGCGACCTGATGCACGACGTACTTGTAGATCTGCATCTTGTCGGCGTTGCGCACGAGCGTGTCGAATTTAATGCCGAGTTCGTGCTGGGCGGCCGCCACTTCGTGATGGTGCTTTTCGACGACGACGCCCATTTCGCCGAGAACCGTCAGCATCTCGGAGCGCATGTCCTGCAGGCTGTCGATCGGCGGAACCGGGAAGTAGCCGCCCTTGACGCGCGGACGGTGGCCGAGGTTGCCGGTCTCGTATTCGGTGTCGTCGTTGGAGGGAAGTTCCGACGAGTCGAGCTTGAAGCCGGTGTTGTAGGGGTCGGCCTTGTACTTGACGTCGTCGAAGACGAAGAATTCGGCTTCCGGGCCGACGAAGATCGTGTCGCCGATGCCCGATGCCTTGAGATAGGCTTCGGCCTTCTTGGCGGTGCCGCGCGGGTCGCGGTTATAGGCTTCCCCGGAGACCGGGTCGAGAATGTCGCAGAGGATGACCATCGTCGACTGGGCGAAGAAGGGGTCCATGTGCACGGTGTCCGGATCGGGCATCAGCACCATGTCGGACTCGTTGATGGCTTTCCAGCCGCCGATCGAGGAACCGTCGAACATGACGCCGTCGGCGAACATGTCTTCGTCGACGCAGACGACGTCCATCGTTACGTGCTGCAGCTTGCCCTTGGGGTCGGTGAAGCGCAGGTCGACGAACTTGACGTCGTTGTCCTTGATCTGCTTCAGAATTTCACTAGCAGTCGTCATAAAATGCTTCCCTTGAATTGGATGACGATGTTGGAAAAAGCCTTCGTCCGGTGCGGACGAGGGCGGGTTATATAGCGTCCACGCCCGTTTCACCGGTGCGGATTCGAATGACCTCTTCGACATTGGAGACGAAGATCTTGCCGTCGCCGATGCGCCCGGTCTGCGCGGCCTTGCGGATCGCGTCGATGACGGCCTCCGCGTTCTCGTCCGCCAACACGACTTCGACCTTCACCTTGGGCAGGAAGTCGACGACGTATTCCGCGCCGCGATAAAGCTCGGTATGGCCCTTCTGGCGACCGAAGCCCTTCGCTTCCGTGACGGTGATGCCCTGCAGGCCGACTTCCTGAAGGGCTTCCTTCACCTCGTCCAGCTTGAAAGGCTTGATGATCGCTTCGATCTTTTTCATGAGAAAATATCTCTCCGCTTCTTCCGTTAAAGCAGGAAAGCCCCGCTCGCCGTAACCGATGCAGGTATCGTGCCAGTTCGGATCGGCAACCGCGAGAAAATTCGCGATTTTTGCCGCATCTTCCACATCTATCGCGGGATTGCAGGGCGAAATTGCGAAAAATCGTGACCGAATTCTTCGAAAATGACGAGAAGGCCATCATTTTCGAAGAATTTGCCGCCGGAGCGACTGCCCGCCACGCAGCCCTCAAGTGCTTGCTATTTAGGCGTTTGCCCAACATATAGGCGCATCGGCGGCGTTGTTTTTCGAGCATATTTCGCGTTGAATGCACCCATCATGTCTCTTCGCCTTACCGATCTTCTGCTGACGCCGGCCGCCATGGCCGCGGTCGATCGCGCCGCCGCCCTGTCCGGGATCGATTCCTTCGGCCTGATGGAAAAGGCGGGGCAGGCCGTCTCCGCCGCCGCCCTTCGCCGCTATCCCGAAGCATTGCGCTTCGTCGTGCTCTGCGGGCCGGGAAACAATGGCGGCGACGGCTATGTCGCCGCATGCGCACTCCAGCGAAGCGGAGCCGACGTCGCCGTTTTCCACCTGGGCGACCCCGCCACGCTGAAGGGGGACGCCAAACGCGCCTTTACGGAATGCCCCGTTTCGGGCGCGCCGCTCGAAACCTACCGGCCGCTCGCGGGCGACGTCGTGATCGACGCGCTGTTCGGGGCAGGACTTGCGCGTCCCGTGCCGCCGACCGTCGCTGCCGTGATCGCGCTGGTCGATGAGGCGAAAATCCCGGTAATCGCCGTGGACCTGCCATCCGGCATCGACGGCGAAAGCGGCCGCGTTCTCGGAGCCGCCTTTCGCGCCGCCCATACCGTCACCTTCATGACCCGCAAACCCGGCCATCTGCTGATGCCCGGCCGCGACTATTGCGGCACGCTGGAGGTCTTCGACATCGGCATACCGGGCCGCATCGTGCGCGCGCATGCCGATCACACCCTCGCCGAGAACGTCCCGTTGCAATGGCAGGCGGCGATCCCGGCGGCAGGGGACGACACGCACAAATACAAGCGCGGCCATCTCACCGTCTTCTCCGGCGGCGCGACGGCGACGGGTGCGGCGCGCATGGCCGCGATGGCGGGATTGAAGGCCGGCGCCGGCCTCGTGACGATCGCCTCGCCCACGGACGCGCTGGCCGTCAACGCGCCGGCACTTACCGCCATCATGCTCCGCGCCGTCGAGGACGAGACCACCCTTCGCCAATGGCTCGACGACCAGCGCCTGTCGACCTTCGTCCTCGGCCCCGGCTTCGGCGCCGGCGAGAAGGCCCGCCGGTTTGCCCTCGCGCTCGCCGGCCGCCGCCTCGTGCTCGACGCCGACGGCATCACATCCTTTCGCGACGCGCCGGAGACGCTCTTCGACGCCTTCGCCGAAGGGCCGACACATCTCGTCCTGACACCGCATGAGGGCGAATTCGCCAGACTGTTTCCCGATATCGCCGCCGACGACCGGCCCGGCAAGGTCGCCAAGGCACGCGCCGCCGCCGCCCGCGCCCGCGCCGCCGTCATCTACAAGGGCGCCGATACCGTGATCGCCGCGCCCGACGGCCGTGCCCTCATCAACGCCAACGCACCGCCATGGCTTGCGACCGCAGGCTCGGGCGATGTGCTCGCCGGGATCGTCGGCGGATTGCTGGCGCAGGGCATGCCCGCCTTCGAAGCCGCCGCCGCCGGCGTCTGGCTGCACGGCGAGGCCGGCAGCCGGGCGGGCAAGGGGCTGACCGCCGAGGACCTGCTGACGCACGTCACGCCGCTATAGCGCCCGCCGCCGCTAACTGTCGATTTCGGCTTGAAGGGCGATCGCGCCCTGCGGCGCGTTGACCTTGCCCTCATGGATCATGAAGGCGAAGACGTCGCGCGGCTTCTTCTCCACCGTCCGCTCGCCGTCGATCAACGGCAGATCGTCCGGCACGCCGCCTTCGGCCCAAGTCTCCAGACGGTGAGCCCAGGCCTTCAGGTCCTTTTCCGGGTAGCAGGTCGCGATATCGTCCGATCCCTTCTGCAGCCGGGCATAGACGAAATCCGCCGTCACATCGGCGATCATCGGATAATCGTGATGCTCCGCCAGCACCGGCGCCACCTTGTATTTCGAGAGCAGCGCCACGAACTCCGGCACCTTGAAGGAATCGTGCCGCACCTCGACGACGTGCCACAGCGCCAGGCCGTCGAGCTTTTCCGGCAGGAGCTTCAGGAACGCCTCGAAATCCTCGGAATCGAATTTTTTCGTCGGCGCGAACTGCCAGAGAATGGGGCCGAGATGCGGACCCAGTTCCGCCAGCCCCTGGCCGAGGAACCGCTCGACCGACTCGCCCGCCTCCGCCAGAACGCGGCGATTGGTGCTGAAGCGGCTCGCCTTCAGCGAGAAGATGAACCCTTCCGGCACGTCCGCCGCCCACTTGGCAAAGGTCTCCGGCTTCTGCGAGCTGTAATAGGTGCCGTTGATCTCGATGACCTTCAGCTGGCGGCTGGCGTAATGCAGCTCGTCCTTCTGCTTCAGGCTGTCGGGATAGAAGGTGCCGCGCCACGGTTCGAAGGTCCAGCCGCCGATGCCGATACGGATTGCGCCGGATTTGCTCATGCAGTCTCCTCCTGGTGCCTCGTTGCCGCCGTCCTTTATTCCGCCGCGACCGCGCGCTTCGCCGGCCGGCGCTCCAGCAGCTCCTTCAGGAACTGGCCCGTGTAGGACTTCTTTTCCTTCACGATGTCCT
>Ga0153956_1000152_pt1 | contig 87696 bp, 73 predicted proteins | sample TSFL040MetaG_FD_104704 | JGI IMG/M metagenome (GOLD analysis project Ga0153956, IMG submission 104704) | Attine ant fungus gardens microbial communities from Florida, USA - TSFL040 MetaG | ecosystem: Host-associated > Fungi > Mycelium > Unclassified | place: USA: Florida, Wekiwa Springs... | reverse complement strand
GTTGGGAGCCGCTGCCAGGCATGGGTTCCCTTGACGAAATGGCCGATGTGGTCGTCACGCTCCTGCAGCCCTATTTGCAACCCGATAATTATTAAATGTATTTAAGGGATGTTGTACTAGGTCTAGCCATGCGTGGAGATTATTTGTTCTGGACTGATTTGTCAATAATAGTTCGGTGATGGTTCGGTCGCAGACGCGTGGGTGCTGTTCGGCGTGTGGTCCTCATCGTGACAGAGGGTATGAATGTCCGCATCTATAGCCGATGCTTACGCTGTATTCGGCGATTCGTGGAGCTCCGTTCTGACTGGGTTGATCCGCCGGTATAACTATTAGTCATTGCTATATCAAATACTCTCAATAGCCGTGCTCCTACCACTCGTCTAAATTGCTACGGAAGCTAATTGACTCCAGGAATCTTTAGCGGAGCGGAGACTAATCCGACTATCGTTGCTGGTTCTGGATTTCGACGCAATGACAAACTTTTGGCTATTGGTGCGATGACCGTAATCAACTACATTACCCAGATCGACTTTGGCTTCGGCTCGCTGAGCCTACTGCAGCAGGAATGTGACCGTATCGGCATCAAGCGTCCTCTGATTGTGACGGATGCGGGTATTCGTGCGGCCGGACTCATCGACAAAGTGCTTGCAAATCTCGGCAATGCATCCGAGGCCGATGTGTACGACGGCACACCACCCAATCCGAACGAACGCGCAGTGCGTGCGGCTGTGGATATGTACCACGGCGGCGGTCACGACGGCATCGTGGCCGTCGGCGGTGGCTCCTCGATCGACCTTGCAAAGGGCGTAGCAGTATGCGCGACACACGATGGCGCATTAAAGACGTTTGCCGCGATCGAAGGCGGGGTCGCGCGGATCACGGCGGCGACGGTGCCTGTCATTGCGGTTCCAACCACGGCGGGCACGGGAAGTGAGGTCGGCCGGGGTGCCATTCTCATTCTCGATGATGGGCGCAAGGTCGGGATCCTGTCGCCCCACGTCGTGCCAAAAGTCGCGATTTGCGACCCGGAACTTACGTTAGACCTGCCCCCGATACTGACAGCCGCAACAGGGATGGACGCCATCGCGCATTGCATCGAGACGTTCCTGTCCCCGGCGTTCAATCCTCCGGCTGACGGGATCGCGCTCGACGGGCTGCGTCGCGGCTGGGCGTTTATCGAACGCGCGACGACAGAGCCGCATGATCGCGAGGCACGGTTGAACATGATGAGTGCCTCGATGCAGGGCGCGCTCGCCTTTCAGAAGGGACTCGGGTGTGTGCATAGCCTGAGCCATTCGCTCGGTGGCATCAATCCGAAGCTGCACCATGGAACTCTTAACGCGATATTTCTGCCGGCCGTACTGCAATTCAACGCGGTGGCGCCGACCGTGACGAGTGAGCACAAGTTTGAGCGCCTCGCGCAGTGCATGGCGTTGGATTCGGCGAGCGAAATCTCCACGGCGATCAGGCAGATGAACAGCCGCCTTGGTTTGCCGCGCGGGCTTGCTGAGCTCGATGTGAGCGAAGGATTATTTTCCCGCATTGTCGAAGGCGCGCTAGCAGATCACAGCCACAAAACGAATCCCCGCGTGGCGACAGCGGACGATTACATGACGATGCTGAAGCAGTCGCTGTAGCCAGCGCTCCGATGTGTAAAGGCGAGCCGCAGCGCTGCACGGAATTCCATACAAAAAGAGACGCGGAGACATGACAGATACCACAACCACAACAGACACACCCCATAATCGTGTCGCGATCGTGACGGGAGCGGGAAGCGGAATCGGCCGGGCGACGACCCATGCACTGCTCGCTGACGGTTGGCGCGTCGCGTTGGCAGGGCGTCGTGCTCAGGCACTCGCCGCCGTGCTGCGCGAGGCCGGGACGTTGCCCGGAACAGATGGCACGCGGGCGATCGCCGTGCAGACCGACGTTTCCGATCCAGCCTCGGTCAATGAACTCTTTGCGACAACGCAGCGGGCATTCGGTCGGCTCGACATGCTCTTCAACAACGCTGGCCTCGGTGTCGAAGGCGTGTCGGTCGAAGACCTGTCATATATGCGCTGGAAAGACATGCTCGATGTCAACGTCACTGGCACGCTGCTCTGCACTCAGGCGGCGTTCCGCCAGATGCGCGCGCAAACGCCGCGTGGCGGCCGCATTATTAACAACGGTTCGCTTTCCGCGCATGTCCCGAGATTGCACGCCGCCGACTACACGGCAAGCAAGCATGCGGTCAGCGGCCTGACTGCGGCGTGCGCGCTCGATGGTCGCAAATACGACATCGCGGTTTGCCAGATTGACCTGGGTAACGCGCTGACGGAAATGGCTTCGGGCATGGGCAACGGGGTATTGCAGGCGAATGGCGAGATTGCCGCGGAACCGGTTATGGACGTCGCGCATGCGGCGCGCTCAGTGGTGTACATGGCGAGCCTTCCGCTCGAAGCGAACGTGCAATTCATGACCGTCATGGCAACGAAGATGCCGTTTGTCGGGCGCGGCTAATCGACGGGTCGGCCGGTTTCGGATGCCGGCGGTAGCCGCGATGCGCGGCGAACAATACTAAAACGGTATGGAGACACGAACATGAACATGAAGCTCAATCCTCTGCTGGATGCCGGGCCCCGCTCCGAGGATCTAGATGAAGTCGGGTTGTATCGCAAGGTCACGTGGCGCATCGTACCACTCATCATCGCGTGCTTCATCGTGGCCTATCTCGACCGGGTGAATATCAGCTTTGCGAAGCTTCAGATGCAATCCCAGCTCGGGCTGAGCGAGTCGGCATACGGTTTCGGCGCGAGTGTTTTCTTTGTCGGATATTTACTGTTTGAGATTCCTAGCAATGCCATTCTGGCCCGAACCGGCGCACGCCGTTGGATCGCGCGGATCATGATCACATGGGGCATTGCGTCGGCGGCGATGATGTTCGTACGGACCGAGCAGTGGTTCTACATCCTGCGCTTCCTGCTCGGTGCGCTCGAGGCCGGCTTCGTACCGGGCGTACTCTATTTCTACACCCAGTGGTTTCCCGCTGAACGCCGGGGCCGCATGAATACGCTCTTTTTCGGAGCCATCGCGTTGTGCGGCATCATCGGCGGACCGATCTCCGGCGGGATCCTGAGGTTTCTGGACGGCGCGCTGGGTATGCCAGGCTGGCAGTGGCTCTTTCTGATCGAAGGCATTCCTTCAATCGTCCTCGGTTTGATGGTGCTGGTGCTTCTCGATGACCGGATCGAAGATGCCCGATGGCTGAGCGCGGAGGAAAAGAGCCTCCTTACCGTTGCGATCTCGCGTGATCCGAAGGTCGACAGTACCCATTCGTTTGGTGTCGCTCTCAAGCGGCCGCTCATCTGGCTGTTCTCGTTAATTTACTTTGGCCTCTGCATGGGCATCTACGGGCTGCTGTTCTGGATGCCGCAGTTGATCAAGACCGCGGGAACATCGGACCCGCTGGTGATAGGGCTGATCACGACGTTGCCTTATCTTGCCGCGATCGGCGGCACCGTGCTGATTGGCAGAAGCTCGGATCGCACCGGCGAGCGACGCTGGCATCTGACTGCATGCGCACTCGCGGGCATGATAGGTTACGCGCTGAGCGCCGCCTACGCGAGCAGCACCGTGCTGCTGGTGCTCGGGCTGAGTATCGCCTCCACGGGCATCATCGCGTCGTTCGGCATCTTCTGGATGTTTCCCGCGCGCATGCTTAGCGGCATGGCGGCGGCCACTGGTCTTGCATTGATCAACTCGATCGGACAGATCGGCGGCATTGTCGCGCCATACATGGTCGGGAAGGTCAAGGACGTTACCGGTAATGCTTCGATAGGCCTTTACGTCATCGCGCTTGCCTGCGGCGTGACGGCGGTGCTCATCGCCTGCGCGTTGCCACGCAGCATCCGTTTTCGCGACAACGTGGTGGGCAACGATGAATGAACACCGATCCGTCGACGAAATGTATCCGGGTCGATCCGCGGGTAAACAATCCGTCATCGTGGCGTGGCCGTATACGCCCGCCGATATGGAAGCGCTGGAACTGACGTACGTCGTTCATCGATTGTGGGAGGCAGACGACAGGACGTCGTTTCTGAAAGAAGTGGGCCGCGGTGTTCGGGCCTTTGCCACCGACGGGGAGCGTGGCGTCGATGCGGCCACCATGGATCTTCTGCCGGATCTGCGGATTATCGCGAGCTTTGGCGTTGGTCTCGATGCAATCGATCTGGAGTACGCGCGGGCGAAGGGTATTCGCGTCACCCATACGCCAGATGTGCTCACCGGCGACGTGGCGGACATGGCCATTGGTTTGCTGCTTGCTTGCGCGCGGCGTATTCCGCAAGGCGATGCCCATGTCCGCGCCGGCCGCTGGCCGGCCAATGGCCCGAGTTTGACTACTCGGGTATTCGGCAAACGGCTCGGTATCCTTGGGCTTGGACGCGTCGGCCGGGCGGTGGCGCAACGGGCTCGAGCGTTCGGTCTTGATATCGCGTATTACGATCGGGAGCGGTTCGCGGATGTCGATTACCGCTATTGCGATAGCGTCGTCTCACTGGCGCTCGGGGTGGATTTCCTGATGATCTGCGCTTCGGCTGAAGCCAACACGCGCAGTATCGTCGGAAGGGACGTGCTCGACGCACTCGGTGAAAACGGGTTCCTGGTCAACGTCGCACGCGGCAGTATCGTCGACGAACCTGCTTTGCTCGATTGTCTGCGCGACCGGCGTATCGCGGGCGCGGCGCTCGATGTCTTTTACAACGAGCCGCGTATCGCCGAGGCTTTTTTCGAGCTGGACAACGTCGTGCTGCAACCTCATCAGTCGAGTGCAACGTTTGAGACGCGCGCCGCGATGGGGGCATTGGTACGCGACAACCTTGCCGCCTTTTTTGCGGGCGCTCCGCTACTAACCGAAGTACGGCGCATGCCGCCCGGGTGATGCCGGCGCTCCCCCTCAAGCGGAGTTCACGCTGCCGACGAAACATGGCGTGAACCCTCTATCGGTCCTACTGGAGAAAATAAATGACAACGGTGTATAAAAATTACATCGCGGGCGAATGGGTAGTCGGCAACGAGACGGCGGAAAACATTAATCCCTCTGATATCGGCGACGTGATCGGCATATACGCGCGCGGCTCCCGCGCCGATGCTGAACACGCGATAGCCGCCGCGAAGAGCGCTTTCAAGGGCTGGTCGCTGACTACACCGCAGGTTCGTCATGACGTGCTCAAGCGCGCGTCGGACGAAATCCTTGCGCGCAAGGATGAGTTAGGAGACCTGCTGGCGCGCGAGGAAGGCAAGACGCGGCCCGAGGCCGTCGCCGAAGTCGCGCGCGCCGGGCAGATTTTTGCGTTCTTTGCCGGCGAAGCGCTGCGCCAGAGCGGCGAGAAGCTTGCCTCGGTTCGGCCCGGTGTCGAGATTGATATTACGCGTGAGCCGCTCGGCGTAATCGGGATCATTGCGCCGTGGAATTTCCCGATCGCGATTCCCGCCTGGAAGATCGCGCCGGCATTGTGCTATGGCAATACGGTTGTATTCAAACCCGCCGAACTGGTGTCCGGCTCGGCGTGGGCGCTCGCCGACATTCTGTCGCGCGCAGGGCTGCCTGCGGGTGCGTTCAACCTGGTGATGGGGCGGGGCTCGCAGGTCGGTCAGGCACTGCTGGAAAGCACCCTCGTCAATGCAATTTCGTTCACGGGTTCGGTTGTGACCGGGGGCAAAGTCGCGCAGGCCTGTGTTGCGCACATGCGAAAATTTCAGCTCGAAATGGGCGGCAAGAACCCGCTAGTCGTTCTCGACGACGCGGATCTGTCGATAGCCGTCGAGTGCGCGGTAAACGGTGCGTTCTATTCGACCGGCCAGCGCTGCACGGCGTCATCACGCCTGATCGTTACTGAAGGAATTCACGACCGATTCGTCGCCGCGCTGCGTGAGCGCACGGCGTCCCTCGTGGTAGGCAATGCACGAGAGGCCGATACGCAGATCGGACCGGTGGTCGATCGGACGCAACTGGAGCAGAATCTCGCTTACGTGGAGATCGGCAAACAGGAAGGCGCGACGCTGCTGTGCGGAGGTGAAGCAGTTCAGAGAAACGCGCGAGGCTTCTACATGACCCCGGCAATCTTCACTGACTGCGACAACGCGATGCGCATCTGTCAGGAAGAAATCTTCGGCCCGGTGGCTAGCGTGATCCGTGTGAAGGACTATGACGCGGCTCTGGCCGCGGCAAATGACACGCCATTCGGTCTCGCGGCTGGCCTCTGCACGACGAGTCTGAAGCATGCGAGTCATTTCAGGCGACACATCGAGGCGGGCATGGCGATGATCAATCTGCCGACTGCCGGCGTGGACTATCACGTGCCATTCGGTGGGCGTAAGGGTTCGTCATATGGGCCGCGAGAACAGGGACGGTATGCCGCTGAATTTTTCACTACGGTAAAGACTGCCTATTCGCTTCCCTGAGCCGACACGTCGGACTGCGTGGCCTCCCAGACGTCACACTATAAAATCATGACCAATCACAGCGATTCATCCAAAACCCAGGGCGGGACTCGTGTCCTGCGCAGTCGGCGCTGGTTCGACGACCCGGCCGATCCAGGCATGACGGCGCTCTACCTCGAGCGTTACATGAACTACGGCATCACGCGCGAGGAACTCCAGTCGGGCAAACCCATCATCGGCATCGCGCAGACGGGTTCCGACCTCGCACCGTGCAATCGCCATCATCTCCAGCTCGCGCAGCGTGTAAGGGATGGTATTCGTGACGCGGGAGGCATCCCTCTGGAATTTCCTGTTCACCCCATTCAGGAAACAGGCAAGCGTCCTACCGCGGCGCTCGATCGAAATCTTGCTTATCTCGGTCTGGTCGAAATCCTGCACGGTTATCCGATTGACGGCGTTGTGCTTACCACAGGTTGCGACAAGACGACTCCCGCATGCCTGATGGCCGCCGCCACCGTCAATATTCCGGCGATCGTGTTGTCTGGCGGTCCGATGCTCGACGGCTGGTGGCAGGGCAAGCTGGCCGGGTCCGGCACGGTCATCTGGGATGCTCGCAAGCGGTTGGCCGCGGGTGAGATTGACTATCCCGGCTTCATGAACATGGTTGCGTCCTCAGCGCCGTCTGTCGGCCACTGCAACACAATGGGAACCGCGCTATCGATGAATGCGCTTGCCGAGGCGCTCGGTATGTCGCTACCCGGCTGTGCCGCGATTCCCGCACCGCATCGCGAGCGAGGCTGGATGGCTTATAACACCGGCGCGCGCATCGTTAAGATGGTGCACGAAAATCTCAGGCCGTCCGACATCATGACGAAGGAATCATTCGAGAACGCCGTAGTGGCAGCCGCGGCGCTGGGCGCGTCGTCGAACTGTCCGATTCACATGGTCGCCATCGCACGACACATGGGCGTCGATCATACGCTCGACGACTGGCAGCGTCTTGGCACCGATGTGCCGCTGTTGGTCGATTGCCAGCCCGCAGGGCGTTTTCTCGGCGAGGCATTTCATCGGGCAGGCGGCGTGCCGGCGGTTATGCGCGAACTGCTCGACGCCGGCAAGCTGAGCGCCGAAGTGCGTACAGTCACCGGGCGAACGCTGGCCGAAGATCTCGCGAGCGTCGCGGCACCCGATCGCGAGGTCATCCGATCGTATGCCGAACCGTTGAAACAGGCGGCGGGCTATGTCGTGCTGTCGGGCAATCTGTTTGACAGCGCGGTCATGAAGATCAGCGTGATCGATCCGGCATTTCGCCGCCGCTTTCTCTCAGATCCGAGGCACCCCGATGTGTTCGAAGGAAAAGCTGCTGTGTTCGAAGGGCCGGAGGACTACCATGCGCGCATTGACGACCCGACGCTCGGCATCGACGAACATTCGGTACTGGTAATCCGCAACTGCGGTCCTATCGGCTATCCTGGCGGCGCGGAGGTCGTCAACATGCAGCCACCGGCAGCGTTGCTCAAGCGCGGCATCGACACGCTGCCGACGCTCGGTGACGGACGGCAAAGCGGTACGTCAGCGAGCCCGTCGATTCTCAATGTGTCGCCTGAGGCGGCGGTTGGGGGTAACCTCGCGCTGCTGCGAACCGGTGACCCGATCCGTATCGATCTTGCGCGGCGCAAGGTCGACGTGATGATCTCCCACGAGGAACTCGCCAGGCGGCGCGCCGCCTGGAAGCCGCCTGTTTTGCATAACAACACGCCGTGGGAACAGATTTATCGCAGTATGGTGGGCCAGCAGGGCAGTGGTGCATGTCTCGAACTGGCGACGCTCTATCTGGATATCATCGAAACGCGTGGAGAGTCGCGTCATAACCATTGACGCAAGCAGCCGCACCGTTTCCACGGGGGTGCGGCGCGCTTCGATGAACTTTGGTACTATCATGCGCCCCGCGACGCACTGTGACCAGTGACCAGTGACCATGACTGCCGCGCCTCCCGCGCTGAATTCGATTATTTCCCGGCTTAGCCTGAAGCAGTTGCGGCTGCTTATAGCTCTTGACGAACGGGGCTCGCTGCAATCTGCAGCCCGCCAGGTCGCGCTAACCCAACCTGGTGCGAGCAAGGCGCTTGGCGAGATAGAAACGACATTTGGCACTCAACTGTTTCAGCGCACAAACCGCGGCCTTGACGCGACGCCGGTGGGACGCTGCGTGATTCGCTATGCGCGCCTGATCTGCACCGACGTTGCGCATTTGCGCGAGGAATTGGTTAGTGTCATGAGCGGCTCGGGCGGACGAGCGGCCGTCGGCGTGATCATGGGGGCGGTGCCGCTCGTGACTGAAGCCATCTCGGTAGTCATTGCACAACACCACGACATGTCGGTCGAGATCGTTGAGGATACCAGCGCCACGCTGCTTGCCTTGATTGACCAGGGGCGACTCGATATGGCGATCTGTCGTACCAGCGTTAGCCAATTCCCCAATCAATACGAAAGCGTCAATATTCGCCAGGAGAAGCTCGCGGTTATTGCGAGCAACGAGCATCCTCTGGCCGGCCGTCGACACCTGTCGCTACATCAACTCGCCGAGTATCGATGGGTTGTCTACCGGGCAAACATGCCGATGCGGCTGCTGCTGGAGCGGGAATTTCGTGAAGCCGGTTTGCCCTTTCCGATTAATCTTCTAGAAACGACTTCTGCGCTCGCTACACTGTCACTGCTTCAAAACAATTCATCGTTTGTCGCGCTTGCTTCTGTCGACGTAGCGCAATTTTGCACGCGCTACGGTCTCACGCGGATTTTGCCGGTCGACCTGAATTCGGTAAGCGAGCCATATGAACTCGTGCTGCGTCACGGTATCGTGCCGTCTCCGGCAGCGGCTTTGTTGATTGCGCAATTGACGGACAGGACGTCTTGCTGATTACATCTGCTGAAATCTTGCGATTACCCATTATTTTCACGCCCCAGCCTTTATCCAAACCAGGCGGCGTGACGATACCTGGAGAGAATGCTGCACATAAACCCAGGATTTCCGGCGGCCCCATGCCGTTCATCTGATGTTGGCTGATGCCGCCCCGGCGTCAGCCCGTCCCCGACATGCCGGCTTCCACCTCGCGAAGAAAGTCGCGAAGAAAGGCCAAACGGCGCGGTTGCGCACAGGGACGCCCGCAACAAAAATCTGGGACACCCGCCCGATAGCTTTACGCGTCCACGATCGCAGTCGATAATGCCCCGATAGTTCCGACCGCGCCCGCCAGCGCATGACAACGCGCCGGCGACCGCGCACCGGAAAGCGCCTCCACTCACGCGAAGGCTTCCACACTCCTATCTCTCCGTGTTGAAAACCTCACGTTTTTTCAGCCTGCTTCACATCCCCGGCTTCAAGCCGCTGGCCGCCGCCACTCTGATGCTCGGTGTGGCGATGTCGTTCACCGCTCCCTATCTGTCGCTGTTCGGCGTCGAACGTGCCGGCATGACGCCGCTGCGGCTCGGCGTGTTCATGACGTTGATCGCCGCCAGCGGCGTAGTCGCGAGCACGCTCGCCGGCCGCTGGAGCGATGCGAACGGACGGCATCGGCCGTTGCTGCTCGCGGCGCTCGTCGCGGCCGCGCTCGGCTATCTGTGTTTATGCGTGGTGCGTGATTATCGGCTGTTGCTGGTGGTCGGCATCGTGTTCATCGGCGCGGGCGGCTCGGCGATTTCAATGGTGTTCGCCTTCAGCCGCGCGGCGCTGCCGGCATCCGACCCAGCCGAGCGCGTGTTCGCCAGCGCGACGCTGCGCACGATCCTGTCGGCGGCGTGGGTATTCGGGCCGTCGGTCGGCGCGCTGGTGCTGGCCGCCACCAGTTTCTACGGGCTGTTTCTGTTCGCGGCCGCGAGTTTCGCGACCTGCGGTTTTATCGTCTGGCGCATGCACGAGCCGCAAGGCCATCTCGGCGATCACACGGTCGAAGATACGGCCGCCGAGCCGTCCGCGTCGATCACGGTGCCGCCGCTCACCGCGCCCGGCGAGGACGCGCACGAGACGCTGCCGGGCGTCGCGTCGGCCAACGACATCATGCGCGCGGTCGCCGCGCTCACGCTGCTCGGCCTCGCGGCCAACGCGACGATGATCGTGCTGCCGCTCTATATCGTGCACGGGCTGAACGGCTCGCATCTGGACGTATCGGTGATGCTCGGCCTCGGCGCGTTGACCGAAATCCCGATGATGCTCGCGCTCGGCGCGAAGTCGTCGTCGCTGCACAAGCCGAACTGGCTCGCCGCGTGCGCGGCCGTACATGCGGTCTATTTCGTCGCGATGTCGCTGGCGGGCAACATCAGCGTGCTGATCCCGATGCAGATGCTCAATGCATTCGTGGTCGCCGTGACCTCGTGTCTCGGCATGACCTATGTGCAGGACCTGATGCCGCATTCGCCGGGACGCGCGACCGCGCTGTTCTTCAACGCGGCGCGGGTCGGCTCGATCCTGTCCGGCGTGCTGTCGGGGCTGCTCGTGCAGGCGTTCAGCTATCGCGGCACGTTTCTGTTCTGCGGTCTGCTCGCGCTGTGCGCGCTGGTGCTGTTCGCCGTGCCGGGGTATCGCTATCCGTTGATGTGGGCGGCGGTGAAGCGTTTCGCGGCTGCGCAATACGCGAAGCGGTCGCCGCGGCGCGACGCGCGCATGCCCGAGCGTAGCGAGTGAAGCGAGGCCGCCGCGTTGCCGAAGCGGACCGGCGCGCGGTATGAGGCTGTCGCGCGAGATCGGCGCGTAAAGCGCGCTGTGCGACCGTCGTGCGAAATCGGCCGTAATACGAGCCCGGCAGCCGGCGCGAGCCGCCTTACGCCGACCTAACGTCGCGCAATCGAACCGGCATATGCGCTTGCGCGGAACTTCAGGCGGCGCCGCGCCTCTGCAAAAAGGTGCGGCGTTTTTTTTGACGCATGCGGCGAGCGTCGCTTCACAGCGCCCATGCTTAAGGGCTGCGACGCCGTGGTGGGCGGACGCGCGTCGACGCGGCTACCGTGGCCGGCGTCATCGCGACAAAAACCCGGCCACACCTGATAATCCGTGGCGAGCGGCTCGCGATGCCCACGCCGCAACACCGGCGAGCAACGCGACTCGCGCGCCGCAGCCCTATCGCCGCAACACCACGACCTGAGCAGCAGACAGCGCAACGCAGCATCTTCGGGAGCGAGCTATGCAGTTAGGCATGATTGGATTGGGACGGATGGGCGCGGACATGGTGCGGCGCCTGACCAAAGGCGGTCAGCAATGCATCGTGTATGACGTCCAGCCAGCGGCGGTCGACCGCCTCAAGCAGGAGGGCGTGGCGGGCGCCGCGTCGCTCGAAGACTTCGTCGCGCAACTCGCGAAACCGCGCGCGGTGTGGCTGATGGTGCCCGCGGCGGTGGTCGACGCGACGCTCGACAAGCTCGTGCCGCTGCTCGAACCCGGCGATATCGTGATCGACGGCGGCAATTCCTACTATCACGACGACATCCGCCGCGCCCAGCAACTGAGCGCGCGCCAGCTTCACTACGTGGACGTCGGCACGAGCGGCGGCGTCGCGGGCCGCGAGCGCGGCTACTGCCTGATGATCGGCGGCGAGCCCGAAGTCGTGAAGCGCCTCGAACCGGTTTTCTCGACGCTCGCGCCGGGCGCCGGCGCGGCGGTCCCGACGCCGGGCCGCGCCGCCGGCGCAAGCACCGCCGAGCAGGGCTTCCTGCATTGCGGCCCGCAAGGCGCCGGGCACTTCGTGAAGATGGTCCACAACGGCATCGAATATGGCCTGATGGCCGCCTATGCCGAGGGCCTGAACGTACTGCGCCACGCGGACGCCGGCCGGCATGCGCGCGAAGTCGATGCGGAGACCTCGCCACTGCGTCGCCCCGAGCTCTATCAGTACGATCTGAATCTCGCCGATATCGCCGAGGTATGGCGGCGCGGCAGTGTGATCGGCTCGTGGCTGCTCGATCTGATCGCCGGCTCGCTCGCGAGCGACGCGCAACTGGCGAACTACACGGGCCGCGTATCGGATTCAGGGGAAGGGCGCTGGACCGTCGCCGCGGCGATCGACGAAGGCGTGCCGACCCCGGTGCTGAGCGCCGCGCTGTTCGCGCGCTTCAGTTCGCGTGGCGACGCCGATTTCGCGAATCGCGTGCTGTCGGCGATGCGGCACGACTTCGGTGGCCACGCGGAGAAGCCGGCCACGCCGGATGGCGCGCAGAAGGGCTAAGCGGTGCGATAGACGGACGATGCCGCGATTGCATGGGCGACGCCGACCGCAGAGCCGACGCTGAATGAAACACGCGGCCGGTGTATAAGCCTGGCGTGGTCCCGGCGAGACATCGTCATCGCGCTGCGCAGGCCCTCGCGATGACGGAACTGAGCGCCGGACGTCACCACGAAAATTCACGCCGATGCGGCAAACTATCCGCTCGAACCGAACCACCGGAAGTCACGAGCAGCTACCCGCGGCCGCCACCAGCCGCGGGAAGCCACACGCAGTCACGACCAGCCACAAGGAGCCACGATGCCCGCCACCCCCGCCACGCCGCACGACGTCGTGTTTCTGTTCGATTGCGACAACACGCTGCTCGACAACGATCATGTATTGCAGGACCTGCGCAAGCACATGACGCAAGCGTTCGGCGAGCAGAACAGCACGCGCTACTGGCAAATCTTCGAGAATCTGCGCGCCGAACTCGGTTACGCCGACTATCTGGGCGCGCTGCAGCGCTACCGGACCGAGCATCCGCGCGACACGGGCTTGCTGTTGATGTCGTCGTTCCTGATCGAGTATCCGTTTGCGAACCGGCTCTACCCGGGCGCGCTCGATGCGTTGCGGCACCTGGGCACGCGCGGGCCGACGGTGATCCTGTCCGACGGCGACGTCGTGTTCCAGCCGCGCAAGATCGCGCGCTCGGGTCTGTGGGATGAAGTCGACGGGCGCGTGCTGATCTATATCCACAAGGAACTGATGCTCGATCAGGTGATGGACTGCTATCCGGCGCGCCATTACGTGATGGTCGACGACAAGCTGCGGATTCTGACCGCGATGAAAAAAACGTGGGGCGCGACGTTGACGACCGTGTTTCCGCGCCAGGGCCACTATGCGTTCGATTCGAAGGAGATCGCCAGCAATCCGCCCGCCGATGTGACGCTCGAGCGGATCGGCGAGCTGGCGGATATCGACATCGATACGCTGCTGCGCGCCGCGAAGGGATAGTAGCGGGCGTTGGGTCGGTGTTGGCTCGCCGCCGGCATGCAGCATGCCGGCCTGGCGCGCCGCGCGTCAGGTCGCGAGCGATTTGAGCCGTGCCAGCGTATCGCCGGCGCCCATGCGCGCGGCGGCGTCGGCCGCGCTGACGCCGTTCGCATCGCGCGCATGCGGATTGGCGCCATGCGCGATCAGCAGATCGACGATCGCGGTGCGGTTGAACATCGCGGCGATCATCAGCGCGGTGCGGCCATCGGGCGACGCGCCTTCGACGTCGGCGCCGTGCGCGAGCAGCGTCTCGATCACGTTGTCGAAGCCCTTGAACGCGGCGCCCGCGAGCGGCGTCTGCCCGGCGTCGTTACGCAGGTTCGGGTCCGCGCCCCGTTCGAGCAGCGTGAGCACCGCGTCCGCGTGGCCGTGGTAGCTCGCAAGCATCACGAGGCTGTCGCCGCGTTCGTTGCGCAGATTCGGCGGTGCGCCTTTTTCGATCACCGCGGCGAGCATCGTCGCGTCGCCGCGCCGAGCGAGATCGAAGATTTCCTGCGCGAGCGCCTGCAGTTCGGGATCGGGTTGCGACGGTGGTGTGTTGTCGGCGTGGTCGGTCAATGACGTCTCCTCGAGATGGATGCGGGAATGGGCAACAGGCGCGCACCGCGGCGGCGCCGTGGCTTTCGCCCAGCATACCCACTTTGCGCGGCCACCGTGCGCGGGGCCACCGCGATGCGCCGCCGCCCACAGCCATCCGCCGCACAGCCGCCCGCTCAGCCGTGGCCGAACAGCTTGACCAGCAGCCCGAACACGCCGACCAGCACGGCAACCGCCGCGCACGGCAAGACGGCCGCGAGAATCACGATCATGAGTAGTTTGAGCGGACTGCGCGATGTCGACATGGCGGCCGTTGACCTGAGGCAAGGAAACACGAAAAAGGGACCACGGGGCGAGACGCCGAGCCGGCGGCAATGCATGATGGATCGCAACGCACGCGGCGGTGCGAACCGACTTATGCGCCCCGTTTTGAGCAGCTTAATACATTCGCCATCGTCATCGCAGCTTTGCATCGAAGACGCCGCGCTTACACCGATTGCGCCGAACCATGCGACGCGAGGACTGTCACAACCGCTGACGGACGCGGGCGCCGCACACCTGAGTGCGCGCGTCGCGCGGCAAGCGATTGTCGCCGCGTGTCGCCGCGCGCCGTCACGGCAAGCATGCGTGTCCCGCGTATGACGACGACCTGCCGCCGCATCCGCATCCGCGCTGCCTTACCGCATCACCGCGTTACCGCATCACCGCATGCATCACAGAACAGCGCGCCCTCGCGCCCGATTCCGCGCCCGCCGCGTTCCGGTCATCCACCGCAACAACCGCAACAACCGCGGCACCCGCCGCGACGACATCCGCCCCAACATCCGCCAACCCGCCTGACAGTTCTTTTCGAGGAGCGACGCCATGGCCGAATCAACCTCGCATCCCACCCCGCCGCAAGTTCTGGACCCCGACACGCTGCGCAATATGGACCGCTACTGGCGCGCGTGCAATTACCTGTCCGTCGGCATGATCTATCTGCGCGACAACCCGCTGCTGCGCGAACCGTTAAAGCCGGAGCACATCAAGAACCGGCTGCTCGGCCACTGGGGATCGGACGCCGGGCAAAGCTTTCTGCTCGTGCATCTGAACCGCGTGATCCGCCAGTTCGATCTCGATATGATCTATCTGTCCGGCCCCGGTCACGGCGCGCCCGCGAGCCTCGCGCATTGCTATCTGGAAGGGCATTACTCGGAGGTCTATCCCGATCGCAGCGAGGACGAAGCCGGCATGCAGCGTTTTTTCCGGCAATTCTCGTTCCCGGGCGGCATCGGTTCGCACTGCACGCCGGAAACGCCGGGATCGATCCACGAAGGCGGCGAACTCGGCTATAGCCTGTCGCACGGCTACGGTGCCGCGTTCGACAATCCGGACCTGATCGTCACGGTGATGATCGGCGACGGCGAAGCGGAAACCGGTCCGCTCGCCACCTCGTGGCATTCGAACAAATTCCTCAATCCGATCCGCGACGGCGCGGTGCTGCCGGTGCTGCATCTGAACGGCTACAAGATCGCCAATCCGACGCTGCTCGCGCGCATTCCGCGCGAAGAGCTCGAAGCGCTGATGGTCGGCTACGGCCACAAGCCGTATTTCGTCGAGGGCGACGATCCGGACACGATGCATCAGCAGATGGCCGCGACGCTCGATCAGTGCATCCGCGAAATCCGCGGGATCCAGCAACACGCGCGCCAGAACAAGGACACGACCCGGCCGCGCTGGCCGATGATCGTGCTGCGCTCGCCGAAAGGCTGGACCGGGCCGAAGGAGGTCGATGGCCACAAGGTCGAGGGCTCGTGGCGCGCGCATCAGGTGCCCGTGCTCGATCCGGCGACCAATCGCAAGAGCCTGAAAATCGTCGAGGACTGGCTGCTCGGCTATGGGCCCGAGACGCTGTTCGACGCGAGCGGCCGGCTCGCCGGCGAACTGCGCGCGCTCGCGCCCGAAGGCGCGCGCCGTATCAGCGCGAATCCGCATGCGAACGGCGGGCTGTTGTGCAAGGCGCTCGATATGCCGCCGTTTCGCGACTACGCGGTCGCGCTCAGGAAGCCGGCATCGTCTTACACGTCGCTGACCGGCGTGCTCGGCACCTTCCTGCGCGACGTGATGCGCAGGAATATGTCGAATTTCCGCCTGTTCGGCCCCGATGAAACCGCGAGCAACAAGCTGCAGGCGGTCTACGAGGCGTCGCCGAAAACCTGGCTGGCGCAGATCGAGCCCTCCGACGCCGACGGCGGCGAACTGTCGCCCGATGGCCGCGTGATGGAAATGCTCAGCGAACACACGCTCGAAGGCTGGTTCGAGGGCTATGTACTGACCGGGCGGCATGGTCTGTTCGCGACTTACGAGGCGTTCGTCCACGTGATCGACTCGATGTTCAACCAGCACGCGAAGTGGCTCGAAAAGGCCAAGCGCGAACTCGGCTGGCGGCAACCGGTGCCGTCGCTGAATCTGCTGATTACGTCGCTCGTGTGGCGTCAGGATCACAACGGTTTCACGCACCAGGACCCGGGTTTTCTCGATGTCGTGACCAACAAGAGTCCGGATATCGTGCGGATCTATCTGCCGCCCGACGGCAACTGCCTGCTGAGCGTCGCCGATCACTGCCTGCGCTCGCGCGACTATGTGAACGTGATCGTCTCCGACAAGCAGCCGCATCTGGACTATCTCGACATGGGCACGGCCGTCACGCATTGCACGAAAGGAATCGGCATCTGGGATTGGGCATCGACCGACCAGGGCGCCGAGCCGGATGTGGTGGTCGCGTGCGCCGGCGATATCGCGACGATGGAGGCGCTGGCCGCCGTGCAGATCCTGAAGGAGCGCTGCGCGAGCCTGAAGATCCGCTTCGTCAACGTGGTCGATCTGTTCCGGCTGATGCCGGAGCGCGCGCATCCGCATGGCCTGTCCGATCGCGATTTCGATTCGCTGTTCACGACCGACAAGCCGGTGATCTTCAACTTTCACGCGTACGGCGCGCTCGTGCACAAGCTCACGTACAACCGCAAGAATCACGGCAATATCCATGTGCACGGCTATCGCGAGAAAGGCAACATCAACACGCCGCTCGAACTCGCGATCGTCAACGGCGTCGATCGCTTTACGCTCGCGATCGACGTGATCGACCGGGTGCCGTCGCTGCGCGGCGTCGGCGATCACACGAAGGAATGGCTGCGCGGGCAGATCATCGAGCATCTCGCGTATGCGCATGCCGAGGGGATCGACAAGGAGGAAATCCGCAACTGGACCTGGAAAGGCTGAGCGAGGATGCCATGCACAACGATGCTCAGGAGCAGACGATTCTGGTGTTGAACAGCGGCTCGTCGTCGCTGAAGTTCGGGCTGTTCGCGCGGCGCGACGGCGAACAGCGCGACGGCGGCGATGAAGACGAAGTGCTGCTGCTCGCCGGCGCGGCCGAAGGTATCGGCCGCGGCGACGGCGGCCTGCGCATCAGGACGCCCGACGGCCGCGTGCTGTTGCAGCAGGCGCACACGCTCGAATCGCAGACCGACGCGCTGCAAAAGCTCTCGCAGGTGCTCGCGCAACAGCATGCGCCGCCCGCGGCGGTCGGGCATCGGCTCGTGCATGGCGGTCCGCATCTGCGCACGCATCAGCGCATCACCGCGGAAGTGCGGCGCCAGTTGCACGACGCGCTGCACTTCGCGCCGCTGCATATTCCCCCCGCACTCGCGCTGATCGACGAGGCCACGCGGATTTTCGGCGACGCCCCGCATTTCGCTTGCTTCGATACCGCGTTTCACGCGACGCTGCCGCCGCGCGCCGCGCAGTTCGCGCTACCGCGACGGTACGCGCAGGCCGGCGTGATCCGCTATGGCTTTCATGGACTGTCGTATGAGTCGCTCGTCAGGCGGTTGGGTGCCGCGTTGCCGCCGCGCGCGGTGTTTGCGCATCTCGGCAACGGTTCGAGCGTGTGCGCGCTGCGCGACGGCCAGTCGGTCGATACGTCGATGGGTCTGACGCCGACCGGCGGCATTCCGATGGGTACGCGCTGCGGTGACCTCGATCCGGGCGTGCTGCTATATCTGATGCGCGCGGAACGGCTCGACGCCGATGCGCTCGAAACGCTGCTCAATCGCCACAGCGGCCTTGCCGGCTATACCGATGGCGAAAGCGATATGCAGGCGCTCGAAAAACGCGCGGCGGCCGGCGACGCGCACGCGTCGCTCGCGCTCGATGCGTTCGCGAGCGCGGTGCGCAAGACGATCGGCGGCTATGCGGCGTTGCTTGGCGGGATCGATCTGCTGGTGTTCACCGGCGGCATCGGGGAGCACAGCGAGCAGATCCGGCGGCTCGTATGCGACGGGCTCGAGTTTCTCGGGCTGCCGGCGCGCAAGGTGAGGGTGCTGCACACCGAGGAGGAAAAGCAGATCGCGCGGCATTGCCGGGCACTGATGCAAAACGGTGCGGATCGACGCACGGCGGCGGTATCAAGCCGTTCGGATGACGGTGCGGTCGGCGACGCCGGTCACGCCGAATAGACGTGTGATGTCTTCGAGCATCGCGACGCGTTGCTGCTCGCGCTGCAACTCGCCCGAAAGCGTGATGCGGCCATGCGCGACGTTTACGCGTACCGTGTGCAGCGGCACGGCGGCATCCCACGCGAGACGGCGGGTTGCTTCGGCGGCGATGTGCGCGTCGCTCAGGCGCGCGCTCGGCCGGGCGACGGCCTGCTGTGGCCGCGGGCGTTTGGAGCGCATCAATTCTCCATGGCAAGCGCTGATGCAAAAGACACTAGCAGATGCGGCGGATTTTGCACGCCGGCCGCGCAACGCGCGTCAGGCGGCCGACACCATACCAAGTGGCTAAAGGACACAAAAAGCACGATTCATGCAGGGTTTGCCGCTACCGCCGGACGATCGCGGGTATGCTCACGTGTCATCCAGAACAGCCAGGGCCCGAACCATGTCAGACCTTCCCATCGACAACCCGTTTCTCGAATCGCTCGGCGTGCGTCTCACGCAATGGCGCGACGGCTACGCGGAACTGCTGATGCCGATCGACGCGAGCAAACTCAATCGCCAGGGTGTGCTGCAAGGCGGCGCAATCGCGACGTTGCTCGACGCCGCCGCGGGCTACGCGGGTCTTTATGCGCCAGCCGGACAGCCGGCGCGGCACGGTTTCACGTTGTCGCTGACCACGAATTATCTCGACAAGGGCCTCGGTAGCTCGGTGAGCGCGAAGGGCTTTCTCGAACGCTCGGGCCGCTCGATTTTCTTTTCGCGTGCCGAAGCGTGGGTGGACGGCACGCTGCTGATCGCGAGCGCGCAGGGCACGTTCAAGTATGCGAAGAGCGCGTAGGGCGTGTAGCGCGTAGGCCGTGCAGGACATGTGACACGCGCGATGCCATCACGCGCGACGCGAAGCGGCGAGGGCGGTAATCGGCTCGCGCAAGAATCGACGCGCCGCGGCGACCCGGGCCGTTTATCATAGTGCCCATCCCGCTACAGAACGACGCGCCGTCCGGCTGTCCGGGCGCACACGGCGCGCGCATGATCCAAGAGACCTCGCATTCACCTTCCATGAACACCATTCCCGACGCTTCCTCCCGCCCCTCGATCCGCGAACTCACGTTGCTGGAAGGACGCGTGCTCGGCGTACTCGTCGAAAAGCAGCACACCGTGCCCGACAGTTATCCGCTGTCACTGAATGCGCTGACGCTCGGCTGCAATCAGAAGACGGGCCGCGCGCCGGTCGTCAACGCGACCGAGGCTGAAGTGCTGACCGCCATCGACGGATTGAAGCGCCTGAGCCTCGCACTCGAAGGCAGCAGCAGCCGCGTGCCGCGGTTCGAACACAATATGAACCGGGTGCTCGGGCTGCCGGGGCAGTCGGTCGCGCTGCTGACTACGCTGTTGTTGCGCGGCCCGCAAACCGCCGCCGAATTGCGCCTGAATAGCGCGCGTTTGCATGGTTTTGCCGATATTTCGTCGGTCGAGGCGTTTCTCGACGAACTGGCCGAAAGCGATCCGCCGCGCGTCGTCAGACTGCCGCGCATGGCGGGCGAGCGCGAGCATCGCTGGATGCATCTGTTGTGCGGCGAGGTAAGCATCAGCGAGTCGGCCCAACCCGCGGCGGCGGCCGACGACAGCGTGCCGCTTTCCGCCTTCGAGGCGCTGAAGGCCGAGCAGAAGCGGCTTGCCGACGAGGTAGGCCGCTTGCAGACCGTCGTGCGGCGCATGGCGGCGGAGCTGGGTATCAGCGCGGACGATCTGTAATGTGAGCGGGGTGAGTGGGGTGAGCGGTGTTGAGCGAGGGCCGGGCTGACGCGCCCGGCCGGTCTACCGACAAGCCGTATTTCACCCGCCGCATCCCGCGTTTTCACGCATCCCGCCGGTGTGGGCTGTCCGCGACCAACGTGCGCTGCGTGCGATAGAAAATACGCGGCGGCACGTTCGGCGAATCCTCGGCGAGCCGGTCGAGTTCGGTGCGAATCGTGCTCAGATAGTGCCCTTCGCGGGCGTCCGGGTCACCGGCAATCACCGCTTCGAGCCGGCGCCGCACCGCACCGTAGCGCGCGCCGGCGGCCCGGTGTTTCTCGGCGCGCTCGGCGTAGCGCAGAAACATGTGCAGTGCCGCTGAAACCGCGGCCGCCACGCTGACTAGCCCGATAAAAATGCGCATCTCGATCGATACCGGCGGCAGGCTCAGCGACGCGAACACCGCGGTGCCGACGAACGCCGTCAATACGGTTGCGAGCCAGCCGATCTGGCGTTCGCGCACCGACAACAGATCCGCCATGTCGTAATGGCTCATCTGCGATTCGCGCGCGCGGCGAATCCATTTCAGCAGCAACTCGCTTTCGTCGGCTGGGGGCTCGTAGGCGGGCAGGGTCGTCATGGCGCGTGCGGGATGTCCGCGTTGGGTCCGGTTTATCGGTTCGGGTTGTACTGGATTGCCTGGTGCAGCGGGGGCGCCCGGTGGGCCGGAGCAAATCAATCGTAAGAAAACGAGCTGCCGAATTTCTCGATCCGCTCGAGCGCCATGCCCGAGCCGCGCACGACGCAGGTGAGCGGCGCCTCGGCGACGAACACCGGCAGGCCGGTTTCCTCGGCGAGCAGGCGGTCCAGGTCGCGTAGCAGCGCGCCGCCGCCCGCCAGCGTGATGCCGCGCTCGGCGATGTCCGCGCCGAGCTCCGGCGGCGTCTGTTCGAGCGCGATCTTTACCGACGACACGATCTGGTTCAGCGGATCGGTCAACGCCTCGAGAATCTCATTGCTCGACACCGTAAAGCTGCGCGGAATCCCTTCCGACATGTTGCGGCCTTTCACTTCCATCTCCAGCACTGCCGAGCCCGGAAACGCGGAGCCGATTTCCTTCTTGATCGCTTCGGCGGTCTGCTCGCCGATCAGCATCCCGTAGTTGCGGCGGATGTAGTTGACGATTGCGTCGTCGAACTTGTCGCCGCCGACGCGCACCGAGCCCTTGTAGACGATGCCGCCGAGCGAGATCACGCCGACCTCGGTGGTGCCGCCGCCGATATCGACGACCATCGAGCCGGTCGGGTCCGATACCGGCAAACCCGCGCCGGTGGCGGCGGCCATCGGTTCCTCGATCAGATAGACCTGCGAAGCGCCCGCGCTATGCGCGGCTTCCTTGATCGCGCGGCGCTCGACCTGGGTCGAACCGCACGGCACGCAGATGATGATGCGCGGCGACGGCGCAAAGAGCCGCGACTCGTGCGCCATCTGGATAAAGCGCTTGATCATCTGCTGGGTGATGTTGAAATCGGCGATCACGCCGTCTTTCATCGGGCGGATCGCGTCGATATTGCCCGGCACCTTGCCGAGCATCTGCTTTGCCTCATGGCCGACGGCCAGAATGACCCGTTTGCCGTTCGGGCCGCCTTCCTGACGGATCGATACGACCGACGGTTCGTCGAGCACGATGCCCTTGCCGCGCATGTAGATCAGCGTGTTCGACGTGCCGAGGTCGATTGCGAGGTCGTTGGAGAAGTAGCCGCGCAGAAAACCGAACATGCGTATTCCTGTTTTGGGAGAAGTCGGGCACGCGAGCGCCGCGCGATGCTGTCGGGGTCTGCCGCTTGCTCGCGGCGGGCGGCCCAGGAGGCCGCGCGAGAGCAAGAATAGCAGTTTCGGCCCGGCGTGGAGGATCGAATACTCGTCGGGCGGCTCGCACGCAGCCTTTGCGTCGTCTCGCTCGAATGCCCGGCGATGTTCGCATGCCGCGGGTTAGCCCGTAGCTGACGTAATGAGCCAGCCCCAAGGTCATGGCGAATCCCAGCGAGGTCATTTTGCGGAAAACCCCTATAAATAAGGGCTCGCGCGAACTTTCTGATCGCACATCTTCTTTAAGCCTGCTTTAAGTGGTGGCCTCTACATTACCCATCCACCACGTAACCCTGCGCAACAATTCCTGACTATGACCACCAAAAAGTATTGGCGCGGCAGTGCCGCCGTCTGCGTTGTCCTTGCATTCGGCGGCGCTTACGCGCTCAGCCATCGCAATGCCGATGCGTCCGTGAGCGAATCACAGGGTCCCGCATCCGCGTTGCACGCAGCGGCCGACATCGTCGGCACGCGTTCGTCGGCACCGGATTTCTCCAGCATCGTGTCGCGCTATGGTCCGGCGGTCGTGCATATCGGCGTGAAAGAAGCCGCCTCCGTCGATGAAAACGGCCAACGCCAGAGCGGCGGCGAAGCGCTCGGCTCGGGCTTCATCATCAGTCAGGACGGTTACATTCTGACCAACAATCACGTCGTCGATGGCGCGAGCAGCGTGAGCGTGAAGCTCACCGACGGCCGCGAATTCCATGCGCGCGTGATCGGCAAGGACAAGACCACCGACGTCGCGGTGGTAAAGATTGACGCGTCGAATCTGCCGACCGTGAAGATCGGCAATCCCGACAGCAGTAAAGTGGGTGAATGGGTCGTGGCGATCGGCTCGCCGTACGGCTTCGACAGCACGGTAACCTCGGGCATCATCAGCGCGAAATCGCGTTCGTTCTCCGACGATAGCCCGATCCCGTTCATTCAGACAGATGTGCCGGTCAACCCCGGCAATTCCGGCGGTCCGCTGTTCAACCTGAACGGCGAAGTGATCGGCATCAACTCGATGATCTACTCGCGCACCGGCGGCTTCCAGGGCCTGTCGTTCGCGATTCCGATCGATGCGGCCATGCACGTGAAAGACCAATTGGTAAGCACCGGCCATGTGACTCGCGGCCGTATCGGCGTGGGCGTACAGCCGGTCAGCGCCGACAAGGCGAAGGCGCTCGGCCTCGACTCCGCAAACGGTGCGCTGGTCGGCTCGGTCGATCCGAACGGCCCCGCCAGGGCGGCCGGTTTGCGTCAGGGCGACGTGATCATCGGCGTGAACGGCAAGCGCATCAACAGCACCACGGAACTGATCGGGCAGGTCGCGCAACTGGCGCCGGGCAGCGACGCGACGATCAGCGTGTGGCGCGATGGCGGCGAGCGCGAGCTGTCGGTGACGATCGGCGCGCAGCAATCGTCCGAAATGGCACAGCTCTCGCCGCGCGCACAGCAGCAGGAACAACCGCACCAGCAGAACCGTCCGCGTCTCGGCGTCGCCGTGCGCCCGCTGAGCCAGGACGAGCAGCAGGAAGCATCGCTGCCGGGCGGCGTAGTCGTGCAACAGGCCACGGGTCCGGCCGCCAGCGCGGGCATCCAGGCCGGCGACATCATCGTTGCGGTCGACGGCAAGGTGATTCACGGTGTCGAGCAACTGCGCCGCATGATCGCTCAGGCCGACGACAGCGTGTCCGTCACCGTGGTGCGCGATGGTGAAGAAGCGTCGATCGACGTGACGCTCGGTTAAGCGGTCGAAGCCGCCGGTGCAACGCCGGCGGCCAGCGGGGCGCGCAATGGATGCCGCGCCCCGCGTTAATTCGAAGGTTGCGCCCCGTCTGCCTGCGAGGTCGTTTGCGAGGTATTCGGCGGCATGTCGCGAGGCCCATCCGGTCCGCCACCCAATGCGACGTAAAGCGATACCCCGTTCTGTAATGCCGTCGCACGCAGCTGGATCAACTGCTGCTCGGCGGCAAACAGATTGCGCCGCGCATCCACCACTTCCAGATAGATCGAGATCCCGTTTTCGTAGCGCAGCTCAGCGGTTTCGGCGAGCTGCCGTTGCGCTTGCACCGCCTGTTCCTGCGCCACGATCTGTTCCTTGTAGCGTTGCCGCCCGATCAATCCGTTGGACACTTCACGAAACGCGTTCTGCACCGTGCTCTGATACGTGGCGACCAGTTCGTCGCGTCGTGCGCGCGCCTGCGCAAGCTGCGCGAGGCGTTGCCCGCCATCGAAGATCGGCATGCCGACCAGCGCGCCAACCGACCATGCCTGCTTGCCCGGCACGAACAGATCGCCGAGTTCCGGCGAGATATAACCGAAGCTGCCCGTCAGCGCGATGCGCGGAAAAAAGTCCGCGCGCGCGGCGCCGATATCGGCATCGGCTGCACGTAGCTGCTGCTCGGCCTGCTGGATATCGGGCCGGTTGATCAGCAGCGCCGAGGGCAAGCCGGGGTCCAGCGCGCCGAACTGCGCGGCGTCGGCGATCGGCGGCGCGTGAGGTAGCGCGTCGCGCAGCGTCTGGTCGAGCGGTCCGCCGATCAGCACTTCGAGCAGATTGCGCTGCTGCGCGGTGGTCCGCTGCAGTTCGGCGAGCTGGGTCTGCGCCTGCGTGACGAGAATCGCGGCCTGCTCGTAATCGACCATCGACGTCACACCCGCGTCGAGCCGCAGCTTCGCGACTTCGAGCGCATAACGGCGGCTCTCCAGTGTACGTTGCGCGAGTTCGATACCTTCGTCGCCGGAGCGGATCGCGTAATAGTTCGACGCGACATTGCCGATCAGCGACAAACGGAACGCACGCTGCGCGTCGACAGTCGCGAGATACCGGCGCCGCGCGGCTTCGCTCGTATTGCGCACGCGCCCCCAGAAATCCAGCTCGAACGACGTCACCGCGGCCTGCACGTTGTACTGGTTGAACTGAACCGAGATGTCGGTATTGTCGAATTCCGGATCGATCGAACCGAGCGGCGCCCTGGTGCGCGTCGCGCCCGCGTTCACGTTGACTTGCGGCAAACGCGCGGCGTTCTGGATGCGATAGAACGCGTGCGCCTGTTCGATGCGCGCGATCGACGCGGCGAGATCGCGGTTGTGCGCAAGCGCCGCCTCGATCATCACCTTCAGTTGCGGATCGGCGAAAAAGGTTTGCCAGTCGATTTCGCTCGCGAGATGCGCGGCCTCGGGGGTGGCCGTCTCCGCCATATCGAAGTGACCGGCGATCGGCAATTCGGGCTGGCGGTAAGGCGGCGCGAAATTGCACGCGGCGAGCGAGCCGCACACCAGCGCAATCAACAGGTGCTTACGCATCGCGCCGTCCTCCGCCTGTGTCGCCGGCCTCGGGCGCGAGCGGCGGCAGATCGTCGAGATCGATGCTGCGTTTCTTGCGGCTCAGCCAGCGGCGCGCGGCCACGTAGAACAGCGGCGTAAAGAAGATCCCGAACACCGTCGCGGTCAACATGCTGCCCATCACGCCGGTGCCGACCGCGCGCCGGCTCGCCGCGCCCGCGCCGGTCGCGAGCACGAGCGGCAGCATCCCGAGCACGAACGTCACGCTCGTCATCAGAATAGGGCGCAGGCGCTGCTGCGCGCCGTTCTTCGCGGCGGTGACCGCGTCCTTGCCTTCGGACTCTTCCTTGATGGCGAATTCGACGATCAGGATCGCGTTTTTCGCCGCGAGACCGATGATCGTCACGAGGCCGATATTGAAATACACGTCGGCGGACAGGCCGCGCATCATCGTCAGCAGCACCGCGCCAATCACACCGAACGGAATGATCAGCAGCACCGCGACCGGAATCGCCCAGCTTTCATACAGCGCCGCGAGCAGCAGGAACACGACCACCAGCGACAAGCCGAGCAACATGCCGATCTGGCCGCTCGCCTGCTTTTCCTCGAACGCGGTGCCGGTCCATTCGTACGTGAGATTGCCGCTCAGCACGTGCGATGCGATCCGCTCCATCTCCGCAATCGCCGCGCCGCTCGAACGGCCGGGCGCGGCCTGCCCCGACAGCGTCGCGGACGGAAAGCCGTTGTAGCGTTCGAGCTGCTGCGGACCGGAAATCCAGCGCACCCGCGTAAATGCCGAGAACGGCACCATCTCGCCGCGGTTGTTGCGCAGACGCAGCGAGGTCACGTCTTCGGCGCGCATCCGCTGCTCGGCATCGGCCTGCAGCAGCACGCGCAGCACATTGCCCTCGAACACGAAATCGTTCACGTAGTTCGAACCGAAGCTCAGCGCGAGCGCCTGATTGACCTGGCCGATCTGCAAGCCCAGCGCGCGCGCTTTCACGCGATCGATTTCCACGTAGAGTTGCGGCGCCTCCGGCATGCCCTCGGTGCGCACGCCCGCCAGCACGGGACTTTGCGAGGCCTCGATCATCATGCGCCGCGCGGCCTGCTGCAGCGCTTCGCCACCGACGCCGCCGCGATCCTGAATCTTCATCGTGAAGCCGGTCGCATTGCCGAGCGATGGAATCGCCGGCGGATCGAGCGCGAAAATAAACGCTTCGGGAATCTGCCGGAACGCGGCGTTCGCGCGACGCACCAGCGCGCTCGCGGAATTCGCTTCACCGGGCCGCTCGTTCCACGGCTTCAGATCGACGAACGACAGCGCCGCCGATTGCCCCTGGCCGAAGAAGCTGAAACCGGTGACCGACGCCACGTTGCGCACCTGCGGCTGTTGGCGCAAAAACGCCTCGACCTGATCGATCGCGCGCTGCGTGCGTTGCTCGGTCGAACCCGGCGCGCCGGTATACGTGATGAAAATATGCCCCTGGTCTTCGGTCGGCAGAAAGCCGCCCGGCAGCCGCATAAAGAAGAACACCGTGATCGCGCAGGCCGCGACGAACGCGAGCAGCCAGCGCAGCGGCGAGCGCAGCATCGCGTCGACACCGCCGATATAGCGTTCGGTGCCCGCATCGAGGCCGTTGTTGAAGCCGTCGAATACGCGGTACATCAACCGTGAAGCCACGTTTTCCGGCTTGTTGCGCTCGCGGCTTTCGCTTTTGAGCAGCGCCGCGCACAACGCCGCGCCGAGCGTCAGCGCAAGCAGCGTCGACAGCAGGATCGACACCGCCAGCGTGACCGAGAACTGCCGGTAGATGCCGCCCGTCGAACCGGGGAAGAACGCCATCGGAATGAACACCGCGACCAGCACGAGCGTACTCGCGATCGCCGCGCCGGCAATCTGGCCGATCGCCTTGACGGTGGCGCGCGGCGCGCCGAGCCCTTCCTCGCGCATGATCCGCGCGACGTTTTCGACCACCACGATCGCATCGTCGTTGAGGATACCGATCGCCACCACCATGCCGAACAGCGACAGGATGTTGACCGACAGCCCGAACAGATAGAGCCCCGCGCAGGTACCGATCAGCGCGATCGGCACGACGATCGTGGGAATCACCGTCGCGCGCCAGTCCTGCAGGAACAGGAACACGACCACCGTGACCAGCAGCAACGCCTCGACCATCGTCTGGATCACGCCATGCACCGACGTGGTGATGAACGGCGTGGTGTCGAACGGCACGGTCCACGTGACGCCGCGCGGGAACGTCGGCTGCAATTCGGTCATCCGCTGGCGTACCGCGTTGGCGACCGCGAGCGCGTTCGCGCCGCTCGCGAGCTGGATCGCGATACCGGCCGACGCCTTGCCATTGACGGTCAGCCGGTTGCCGTAGCTGTCGTTGCCGAGTTCGACACGCGCGACGTCGCCGAGGCGCACGGTCGAGCCATCCGGATTCGCGCGCACGATGATTTCGCGGAACTGCTCCGGTGTCGAGAAGCGGCTCTGCGTGACGATCTGCGCGGTGAATTCGGAGCCGGGCGCGATCGGCTGATCGCCGAGGCCACCGCCGGCGGTCTGGCTGTTCTGCTCCTGGACCGCCTGCAGCACTTCGCTCGCCGACAGCCCGAAGCCCGCCAGCTTGCGCGGGTCCAGCCAGATCCGCATCGCATACGACGAGCCGAACAGCTGCACGTCGCCGACGCCGTCGATACGGCGCAGCTCGTTGACGATATTGTTCGACGCGAAGTTGCCCATCGCGACCGCATTGGTGGTGCCGTCGGTCGCCTGCAGCGCGAGCAGCATCAGAAAGCCGGACGATGCTTTCGTCACGCGCACGCCGACTTGCCGCACTTCGAGCGGCAGGCGCGGCTCGACGCGGCTCAGGCGGTCCTGCACTTGGGTGCGCGCGATGTCGAGGTTGGTGCCGGGTTTCAGCACCACGGTGATCTGCATCGTGCCGTTCGAGCGGCTCACCGACGACATGTACAGAAAATTCTCGATGCCGTTCATCTCGTCTTCGATGATCGACGTGACGGTGCGCTCGAGCGTGCGCGCATCGGCGCCGCTGAAGGCCGCGGTGATGCTGAGCGATGGCGGCGCGACATCGGGATACTGTTCGACCGGCAGCAGCGCGACCGCGATCGCGCCGAACAGGACCGTGAAGAGGGCGATGACCCATGCAAAGACCGGACGGGCAACGAAGAAGCGATTCATCGGCGGGCCTGTCAGCGGGTGGCCGAAGCCGGGGCCGGCGTGGCCGCCGGCGCGGACGCTGCCGCGGCGGATCCGCCGGGCACCGGCCGCGCGTCGACCCGCTGACCGGGCTGGACCTTCTGCCAGCCATCGACGATCACGCGCTCGCCCGGCTTCAGGCCATCGCGCACGGTCCAGCGTCCTTCGCCTTGCTCGCCGAGATCGATGTTGCGGTGGACCACGGTGCCATCGTCGGCGACCAGCGCAACGCTCGCCACGCCGTTATCGAGTTGCACCGCGCGCTCCGGAATACGGATCCCTTGCAGAGCGCCGGCCGCGATGATGCGCCCGCGCACGAATTGCCCCGGCAGCAGCGTGCGGTCCGGATTCGCGAACTGCGCGCGCACCGTTTGCGTGCCGGTGGATGGATCGACGACGAGGTCCGCGAAATCGAGAAAGCCGCGCTCGCTGTAGACCTGGCCGTTGGCGAGAATCAGCTGGACCTCGACGTGCTTCATGCTGGTCGGCTTGCGCGTGCCCGACTGGATCTGCTGTTCGATATCGAGCATCGCGGTATTCGACTGCGTGAACACCGCGTTGATCGGCGTGAGCTGATTGACCTGCGTAAGCAGCGTCGCGGCGCCGGCGCTCACCAGCGCGCCCTCGGTAACGAGCGCCCGGCCCGCGCGGCCGGCGATCGGCGTGCGCACGATGCAGCGATCGAGCCGCAACTGCGCGAGCGAGACGGCGGCGCGCGCATCGGCGACATTGGCCTGGGCCTGCTGCATCGTCGCGAGCGCGGCGTCGTATTCCTGCGCGCTGACCGCGTGGCGGCCGACCAGCGGCTTGAAGCGCTCGACGACCGAAGCCGCGTTGTCGCGCACCGCGGTTGCGCGCGCGAGCGCGGCCTGCGCCTGCTGCAACTGGGCGCGATAGTCACTGGCGTCGATCTGGAATAGCGGGGCGTTGGCGGGCAGGTCGGTGCCTTCCCGATAAAGCGTGCGCTCGACGATGCCGTCCACGCGCGCGCGGATCTCGGCGGTGCGCACGGCCTCGATACGGCCCGGCAACTCGACCACATCGGGCACGGCGGTGGCGGCGACCGTTTCGACGAGCACGGGAAGCGGCGGCATCGACGCGGCGGTGGGAGTCTGCTGCCGGTCGTTACAGGCGGCGAGCAGGACCGGCAAACCAGTGATCAGAAGCAATGCGGCACGACTACGCAGGTGGGATGCGGAGCAGAGCAAGAGAAACTCCTCGGTCAAGGCACTCTTAATTGCGTGTGAGATCGGTGACGGTTTAGCGGTTTGCGGTCCGAATGAAAATTAATGGACGGCGTGATGATAGCCGGAAAAGATTTCTTTTGATCGTACCGTGTCTGGGGGGCTTGTCAATTTATTCTTCGCTATTGCGGGTAAAGCCGGCGTAGCCCGGGTAACGGTCGGGGTATTGCGCAAACATGGTCTTAAATCGATTTTTGTGAATTTTTTCTCACGCGAAGCTGGTGTAGCCCACGAACGCCAGCATATAGAATCGCGCCGACCAGCAGTGCGGACAGTGCCCAGTAGAAAATCAGGGCAAGTACTTCCATGTCGTCGGGATTCGCCAGATCGTCATTGCCTGTTATTGACAAACACAGGCGGATGAACATCTCGACCGGCTCCGGCATATTGAACGGCAACATATCGATTACATACGTCAGTTGCCAGCCGGCCATCACGGATATCGCAACGAAGATTACGACAATCAGGATCCGGATGGCGATTCTTTTCATATTGCTTTAGCGATCGAGAACAAAGAAGGAATAGACACTCTGCTGGCATGTGTGTCTCCGATACTGGCTCGTGCTACCTGATTGGCTTTGCTGCCCAGCAAGGTATGACTGTGTGGAGACAAACGGAATAGGAAAAAGCTGAAATTCACAGCGCAACTGAAAGGAGCCGGCGAGTTACCGGACCGAAGTCTCGTGCCGTGTCTCGCCGATCAGACGTGAACGTGGGTCTCAGCGCACTGACAGCGGATCACGACGAAATACCAGCCACCGCCAGCTTCTCCGCGGCCGGCAACTCGAAGCGAAACGCCGCGCCGCTTTCTTCACGCTCGAGCAGATATATCTGGCTGCGATGCAATTGCAGCATGCGCTGCACGATCAGCAAGCCGAGACCGCCGCCCTGCGCGCCCCCCGAACTGAACGGACGCTCGAATAGTCCGTCGCGCTGCGCGACGGGAATGCCGGGGCCCGTATCGCTAACCGTGACCGACACCTTGCCGTCTCGATGCGCGAGATCGACCGTGATCTCACCGTCCGCCGGCGTGTGGCGAACCGCGTTGTCGAGCAGGTTCGTCAGCACGCGTTCGATCATGCCGAGATCCGCGCAGACGTTCGGCAGCCGGGCAGGGATGCTGGCGCGCAGCCGGATGTGCCGCGCCGCGGCCGGCAGCTCGAATTTCTGGAACACGTCCTGCACCAGATCGGCCAGCGAGAACTGTTCGAGCGCGAGCTGCACGTTGCCGTGTTCGAGCCGCGCCAGTTCGAACAAAGCCTGCGCGAGTCGCCCGACCTTGACGCTTTGCGCAAGCGCGATCGCCAGATAGCGCTTGCGTTCCGTTTCGCTCAGCGTGTCGGTTTTCAGCGACAGCATCTCCAGATAGCCGTGCAACGACGTGAGCGGTGTGCGCAGGTCGTGCGAGATATTGGCGATCAGTTCGCGCCGTTGCTGATCCTGTCGCGTCAGCGCGCGCCATTGCTCGCCGATGCGGGTCGCCATCTGCGCGAAGGTGGTTTCGAGTACGGCGATGTCGTCGCGGCGCCCGGCCGATGCCGAACGCGGCACCGCCGGCTGCGTGTCGGGCTCGCCGTCGGCGTCGAAACGGCGCATCGCTTCGGTGAGCCGGCGCAGCGGCCGCGTGATCAGGTCGAACGCGAACAGGCCGGCAAGCAGACCGAGCAACGCGACCAGCGCCATCGACCACAACGTGGTGCGCAGCACCGAACTGGCGGCCACGCGCGCGGCGAGCGCGTCGTGTTCTTCGCCGAACAGCACGACATAGATATAGCCGGACGGCTGCTCGCCGTTCAGCCGTAACGGCGCGGCGCTGAATACCTTTTTTCCGTCGACGCTGCGCGGATCGTCGCCGAGAATCGGCAATGCGTGGCCGGCGATGAATTGCCGGACCGGCGCAAGATCGACCTTGTCGCGCTTGACATGGCCCGCGGGCGCGTCGTCGCCCTGGATATGCCCCTGGCTGTCGAGCAGATACACCTCGACGCTCGGATTGACCCTCATCAACTGGCCGAATAGCTGACGCACGGCGTCCGGACGCAGACCATTCGCATCCATCAGCGTGGTGCGGTGAGCAATATGATCGGCGAGGTCACGCGACAGGCTCTGCACGACTTCCATTTCGTGCAGATCGCTCGAACGGATCTGCAGCCACGCCGACGCGCCGCAGCAAGCCAGCAGCAACGCGGAAAACACCAGCGAGAGCCGCTGGGTCAGGGTCAGGTTCACGGCGTGTCCTTCTGTGCGTTGGCGGGCGCCGGCGTGTCGCCCGGCGCGGCCAGTTTGTAGCCGCGTCCCCACACGGTCAGGATGCGCTCGGGTTGCGCGGGATCGATTTCGATCTTCGCGCGCAGGCGGTTGATATGCGTGTTGACCGTATGTTCGTAGCCCTCGTGCTGATAGCCCCACACGGCATCGAGCAGATCGATCCGCGAAAACACCTTGCCGGGGTGCCGTGCGAAGAAATACAGCAGATCGAATTCGCGCGGCGTCAGTTCGATCGCCTTGCCGTCCACCGCCGCTTCGCGTGTCAGCGGATCGATCGTGAGCCCGCCGATCCGCAGACTGCCCGCGTCGATGCGCGAATCTCTCGCCATCGCTTCGACGCGCCGCAGCAGCGCCTTCACGCGCGCGACCAGTTCGAGTACCGAGAACGGTTTCGCGAGGTAGTCGTCGGCGCCCAGTTCAAGGCCGAGAATCCGGTGCACTTCGCTCGAACGCGCGCTGGTGATGATGATCGGCGTGTAGCGTGTCATCGCGCGGGCGCGCCGGCAGATTTCGAGGCCGTCGACACCGGGCAGCATCAGGTCGAGGATCAGCGCGTCCCAGTTGCCTTGCTCCAGCAATCGAAGTCCTTCGTTGCCGTCGGCGCTGTGCACGACTTCATAACGCTCGTCGCGCAGATGAATGCTCAGTACGTTGGCGATGTCGACGTCGTCTTCGACGATCAGGATGCGTTTCGGGTGGTCCATGGAGGCGTTCAGACGCGCAATCGGGCAGGGTTCATGCGGTTGCAGAAAACGGACTCGGGAAAGAGCCCGCCGTTGCGCCATTGTGCAAAATTTCCGGCCGGCGAGTTATCACATTTAATTTAACTTTTCGTGAGGACTTTGGTACCGATCGCGCCCTAGCATGTGCGCAGTTGCCCTGAATTCGGATCGAGGAGCGCACATCATGCAAAGCAGAAGGAAGTTTCTGTTCAGCGGCGCGGCCGCGCTGGCGGCGCTCGCGGCCGCAAGCCGTTGGCGCGCCGGCGAGGCCGCGCCGGTGGAAGCCCGCGAGGCGGACGAACACTTCGAAGTCGTCTACACGGACGAGCAGTGGCGGGCGCGGCTGAGCCCGACACAGTATGCGGTACTGCGCCGCGAGGGCACCGAGCGCCCTTACAGCAGTCCGTTGAACGACGAACATCGGGCCGGCGTCTTCGGCTGCGCCGGCTGCGGGCTGGACCTGTTCGCGTCGCGCACGAAGTTCGACAGCCACACCGGCTGGCCGAGTTTCTGGGCGCCGCTCGACCATGCGGTGGCCACGCGCGCGGACCATTCGTTCGGCGTGTCGCGCACCGAGGTCCACTGCCGGCGCTGCGGCGGCCATCTCGGTCATGTATTCGACGATGGTCCACGGCCGACCGGCCTGCGCTATTGCATGAACGGCGTCGCGATGAATTTCACGCCGGCTGCCGCTTGAGGCCTGAAGCCCGCGCAATCACTACGAATCGCTTACGACAACCTCCGGAACTCACATGCTACTCATCGTTCTTGCCTATCTCGGCGGCGCGCTGACGATTCTCAGTCCGTGCATCCTGCCCGTGCTGCCATTCGTTTTCGCGCGCGCCGATCAGCCGTTCGCGCGTAGCGGCTTGCCGCTGCTCGCGGGCATGGCGCTGACTTTCGCGCTGGTTGCGACGCTCGCCTCGGTGGGTGGCGGCTGGGTCACCCAGGCCAACCAGTACGGCCGCTGGGTCGCGGTCGCGTTGCTGGCGATTTTCGGCCTAACGCTGCTGTTTCCGCGTTTCGCGGATCATCTGATGCGTCCGCTGGTCGACGCGGGCAATCGCCTTTCGACCTTCGCCCAGGCGGACGGGCGCGAGGCTCGCATCGGCTCGTCGTTTTTGCTGGGCATCGCAACCGGTCTGCTGTGGGCGCCGTGCGCCGGCCCGATTCTCGGTTTGGTGCTGACCGGCGCGGCATTGCAAGGCGCCAGCATCGGCACCACGCTGTTGCTGCTCGCGTATGCGGCCGGTGCCGCGACCTCGCTCGCCATCGCGTTGCTGATCGGCGGACGGGTGTTCACTGCGATGAAGCGCTCGCTGGGCGCGGGCGAATGGATTCGTCGCGGCATCGGCGCGACGATGCTGTGCGGGGTAGTGGCGATCGCGCTCGGGCTGGACACCGGTGTGCTGACGCGCATATCGACGGTCGCGACCGGCGGGCTCGAACAGAAGCTCGTGGACAGGCTCGCGCCCAATTCGACAGCGGGCAACGCGGCGGCAGGCGCCACCGCGGCCGGTAATGCAGCCGATGCAGCAGCCGACGCAGCCAACGCCGGCACCGGCACGATGATGACGTCGGCGCAACCCGCCGGCGGCGGCACGATGATGCGCGCATCGCAACCGTCGCCGGACGCCGCTGCCGCGTTGCCGGTCGAGGGCGTATTGCCGCCGCTGAACGGCGCCGTGCAGTGGCTGAATTCGCCGCCGCTGACGCCGCAGGACCTGAAAGGCAAGGTCGTGCTGATCGATTTCTGGACCTATTCGTGTATCAACTGCCTGCGCTCGCTGCCGTATGTCAAAGCCTGGGCGCAGAAATACAAGGATCAGGGGCTGGTGGTGATCGGCGTGCATGCGCCGGAGTTCGCGTTCGAACGCAATATCGACAACGTGAAGAAAGCCACGCACGACCTGGGGATCGACTACCCGGTCGCGATCGACAACAACTACGCGATCTGGCGCTCGCTGAACAATCAATACTGGCCCGCGCATTATTTCGTCGACGGCAAAGGGCAGATCCGTTACCACCATTTCGGCGAAGGCGACTACGCGGAATCGGAAAAGGTGATTCAGCAACTGCTCGCCGAGGCCGGCCACGCCGGTGCGTCGAAGATCGCGATAGGCATCGACGGCGCCAGCGCGCAAGGCGTCGAGGCCGCCGCCGACAATGCCGACATCCAGTCGCCGGAAACCTATATCGGCTACGAGCGCGCGGAGAATTTCGCATCGCCCGGCGGCGAAGTATCGGACAAGGTGCACACGTATGCGGCGCCGTCGCAACCCGGCGTCAATGCGTGGGGGCTCGCGGGCGCATGGGACGTGGGCGCCGAATCGGCAACGCTCGCGGCGCCGTCGGGACGCATCGTCTACCGGTTTCATGCGCGCGATCTGCATCTCGTGCTGGGCCCGGGCAAGGACGGCAAGCCGGTTCGCTTCCGCGTGAGCGTGGATGGCGCGGCGCCGGGCGCCGCGCACGGCACCGATGTCGCCGCCGACGGCAGCGGCACCGTGACCGAACAGCGTCTTTACCAGCTCGTGCGGCAGAGCGGCGATATCGCGGACCATACGTTCTCGATCGAGTTTCTGGACCCCGGCGTGCAGGCGTACTCGTTCACGTTCGGCTAATCGATGCCGGCCGCGATGCCGGGCGTCGTGACTCAATCACTTTCAGAAGGAATCACATCATGCATTCGAGTTCTGTCCGAAACACTCCGCGCGGCAGGCGTTCGACCCTTATGAGACTGGCCGGATGCGTGGCCGTCGCGGCAAGCGTGTTCGCCGCGCAGCGCTTCGCGAATTCGGCGGAAGCGGCAGTCAAGGTTCCGGCGCCGGTGCAGGACGAAAAGGCCGGCGCGAGCCATAACGAAACCGCGGTATTCGCGGGCGGCTGCTTCTGGGGCGTGCAGGGGGTGTTCGAGCACGTGCGCGGCGTCAAACAGGTCGCCGCGGGTTACTCGGGCGGGGCGGCCGGCACCGCGCAATACGAGACCGTCAGCGAGGGCGACACCGGGCACGCGGAGTCGGTGCGGATTACCTACGATCCGACGCAGGTCACGTATGGCCAACTGCTGCAGATCTTCTTCTCGGTCGTGCAGGACCCGACCGAGTTGAACTACCAGGGACCGGACCACGGCACGCAGTACCGCTCGGCGATTTTTCCGGCCAATCCGCAGCAACGCGGCATCGCGCAGGCGTACATCGCGCAGTTGGGCAATGCGCACGTATTTTCAGCGCCGATCGTGACACGCGTCGAAGACTTCAAGGGCTTTTACCCCGCTGAGGGCTATCACCAGAATTTCCTCGCGCTGCATCCGGACTACCCGTATATCGTCGTGAACGATCTGCCCAAGGTGAGGGCACTGCAGCATATGTATCCGGACCGGTATCTGACCGATCCGGTGCTGCTCAAGACGGGGAGCTAGCGAAGAGGTTTGCCGTTGCGCGCGTCACCCATCATCTTTTGCGGCGCTCCGGATAACGCAGCACCGAATGATGGCGGCCATACGTGAGATAAATCACCATGCCGATCACGAGCCATACGACGAGCCGCAGCCACGTGACGAGCGGCAAGCCGACCATCAGCAGCAGGCAGAACAGAATGCCGAGGATCGGCACGACCGGCACGCCGGGCACGCGGAACGGCCGCATCACATCGGAGTCGCTGCGGCGCAGATACATCACCGCGCCGCACACGAGCACGAACGCGAACAGCGTGCCGATGCTGACCATCTCGCCGAGCACGCCGATCGGCGTCAACGCGGCGACGATCGCCACGACCGTGCCGATCAGCATCTGGCTCAGATAAGGCGTATGCAGGCGCTCATGCACGCGCGCGAAAAACGGCGGCAGCAATCCGTCCTGCGACATCGTGAAGAAGATGCGGCTCTGCCCGTACAGCAGCACGAGAATCACCGTGGTCAGCCCGGTCAGCGCACCGATCTTGATTAGAATCGAAAACCAGTTCAGGCCGATCGCATCGACGCCCTTCGCAATCGGATCGGGCACGTTCAGCTCGGTATACGGCACGAGCCCGGTCAGTACGCCGGCAACGAGGATATACAGCACCGTGCAGATGATCAGCGAGCCGAGAATACCGATCGGCATGTCGCGCTGCGGCTGCCGCGCCTCCTGCGCGGCGGTGGACACCGCATCGAAGCCGATGAACGCGAAAAACACCACCGCCGAGCCGCGCAGAATCCCGCTCATCCCATAGTTGCCGAACTGCCCGGTATTAGCCGGGATAAACGGGTGCCAGTTCTCCGGCTTGATAAAGAAGACGCCGATCGCGATGAACGCGATCACCACGACCAGCTTGACCGCGACCATGATGTTGTTGATCCGCGCCGATTCCTTCGTGCCGAGCACCAGCATCGTGGTCAGCACCGCGACGATAAAGATCGCCGGCAGATTGACGAGCCCCGTGACCGTGCTGCCGTCCGCGAGTTTGACGACGGTGCCGGGCGCGGCGGCCAGAGCAGGGGGAATAACGATGCCGACGTTGTGCAGCAGGCTCACGATATAGCCGGACCAGCCGACCGCGACGGTCGCCGCGCCCATCGCGTATTCGAGGATCAGGTCCCAGCCGATGACCCACGCGAAGATCTCGCCGAGCGTCGCATACGTGTATGTGTAACTGCTGCCGCACACCGGCAGCATCGCCGCGAGCTCCGAGTAGCACAGCCCGACGAACGCGCACGCGATACCGCCCAGCACGAACGACAGCGTAATGCTCGGCCCCGCGAACTGCGCGGCGGCCGTGCCCGTCAGCACGAAGATGCCGGCGCCGATGATCGCGCCGATGCCCATTGCGGTGATGCTGGCCGCGCCGAGCGTTTTCGACAGCTTGTGCCCTTCGTCCACATCGGCGCTGCCGACGATATCGGCAACGGATTTCCGTGCCATGTAACCCGTATCAGCCATGATGAGTCGTCCCGTTCGAATGTTAATTGGGCACGAACCGGCTCGCGTTGCGCCGGTTCGCCAAGCACGACAGACAGCAGCCGTTGCCATGCACCGGCAACGGTAGAGCGGAAAAGCATTTTTGGCGGACGGAAGTCTGAATCCAGTCTAGGCCGGATCAAAAGCAAAGTGAATAACAGGCTGACCGGTCGGCTGAATGATCGTCGGAATGAGCCGCCGGCCGATTCGGCAATCCGGCGAAGTTGAAGCTGCCGCGCGGGGCTTCGCGCGTTGTCCGTACATCGTTCGAACAGGCGGCTCGAAACAGCCGCGGCTCTATGGTCTCGCGGGCCCGCTGGCGCGCTCCCAAAGGGTTTTCCCCGATCGAATCAGTGCCCGCGCGCGTCGCGTTGTCTCTTATACTCTTTCGCCTATCCAAAAAACTTTTCGAAATTACGAAATTGAAGCCGACCGACCGCGCACTGAGCCTCTTCGAGGCATTCGAGGCCGCTTGCCGACCGCTCGCGCTGTCGGAGCTGGCCGAAGCGTCGGACATGCCGGTCAGCACGAGCCACGGCGTCGTGCGCGTGATGATCGAACGCGGTTATCTGTATGTGACCGGCCGTCGCAAGGAACTGTATCCGACCCGGCGCCTCGTCGAGATGGCGCTGAAGATCGCCGCGCACGACCCGTTTCTCGAACGGATCGAACCGCAACTGCTCGCTTTACGCGAAGCCACGATGGAAACGGTGATCGTCGGCAAGCGGCAGGGCGACCAGATCGTTTATCTGGTCGTGTACGAAGGTCCGCAGACGATTCGCTACAGCGCGCCGGCGGGCGCGAGGAAACCGCTGCATTCGACCTCGATCGGCAAGGCGATGCTCGGCGAACTCGACGCCGCGAACCTCGCGGCGTGGCTCGCGAGCGCCGAACTCGACGCGGTCACCGCACACACGCTGACAGCCGCCGGCGCGCTCGCCGACGATATCGCCGAGTCGAAGCGGCGCGGCTACTTCCTGACGCGCGGCGAGAGCGTGAGCGACGTATTCGCGGTCGCGATGCCGGTGCACCTGAATCGCGAGGTGCTGGGCATTGCGGTGGCCGGACCTCGCTACCGGATCGAAAACGCGCTGGACAACATCGCCGCGCAAATGCGCGAAGCGATCGCGCATATCGAGACGCACGCGCACCGAAGTGCGCGGTAGCACGCAACACCCGATAAGCAGCACGTATAAGGACACAACCAACGGAGACACTGATGCAAGGATTGCGCTTGACCCGAAAGTGGCGAATTCAACGACTCGCCAGCCTGCTGATCGCTGCCGGAGCACTGGCAGGGACGGTGAATGCCGCTCACGCGGACGACACCATCACGCTAAAAATGGCGCATCAATGGCCTGACGACCCGAACGACTATGTCGTGCAGACCGGCAAGAAATTCGCGCAGGAAGTCGAGCAGAAATCGGGCGGCAAGATTCATATCAACATCTTTCCGGCGGAGTCGCTGGTCAAGTCGTTGAACATGCACACCGCGCTGCGCAGCGGCAGCACGGATCTCGCGATCTATCCGTACATTTACGCGGCGGGCGCGATTCCGCAGTTGAACCTGATCCTGCTGCCGGGCCTGTGGAAAACCCACGACGACGTCTACAGGTTCCGCACCTCGCCGGTGTGGAAAGAGCTCGAAGCGAAGATCGAGGCCTACGGCTTCAAGACGCTGTGCTGGATCCAGATTTCCGGTGGCGCCGCGTCGAAATCCCGGCCGATCAATCTGCCCGCCGACCTGGACAAGATGAAGGTGCGCGGCGCCGGCAAGATGATGGAAGCCGCGTTGCAGAGCGCGGGCGCGAGCACGGTGTCGATGGCCTCGTCCGAAACCTATAGCGCGATGCAGCTCGGCCTGCTCGACGGTCTGTGGACCTCGTCGGGCACGTTCGGCTCGTTCCGCATGTACGAAGTGGCGAAGTACTACAACTCGCCGGAAGACTACAGCATCTACTACACGATCGAGCCGATCGCGATCAGCATGAAAACGTGGAACAAGCTCACGCTCGCGCAGCAGAAAATCCTCGCGGACGTCGGGCAGAGCCTCGAACAGCAGGCATTCGAAGGCGCGAAGGCCGACGACCGGCGCGTGGCGCAACTGTTCGCGAGCCATGGCGTGACGATCCACAAGATGACGCTGAACGAATGGAATCAGTGGCAGGCGCTGTTCCAGAAAGTCAGCTTCCCGAAGTTCCGCGCGGAAGTGCCTGACGGCGGCCGTCTGCTCGACCAGAGCCTTGCGCTCTACAAGTAACGGGGCTGTGATGCGCGACGCAATCGACCGCTTCTCACGCGCATTCGATGCGCTTTGCCGCGGCGTCGCGCTGTCCGTCGGCGCCGCGGTGATCGTCACCGTGCTGGTGATTTCGTACGGCGTGCTCGCGCGCGAGGTGCTGCGTCTATCCGACGTGTGGGTTTCCGAAGTCACCACGTACCTGATGGCTTATATGACCTTCGTCGGGATGGCGGCGCTCGCGTGGCAGGGTCGTCATCTGAAAGTCGATGTGCTCAGCGCGCATCTCGGCGAGCGCGGCAAGCAGGTGCTCGCGTGTATTTCCACGTTGATCGTGACCGCGGTCGCGCTCGCGATGACACGCCTCGCGATCGATTTCTGGTGGGACGCATGGACGAGCGGCGAGCGCTCGTGGGGGATGTTTTCATTGCCGCTGTGGATTCCGTATACCGGCTTCGTCGCCGGCATGCTGCTGCTGTGCGTCGCGCAGCTCACACGCCTGCTGACGATCGTCTTCGCGCGTGAGCCGAAGGGCCGCGAAGCCGCGATCGACGACATGCTGCTCGAGAGGAAGGAATGAACCAGATCCTGATCGGTGCGGGCATGTTCGGCGGGCTGCTCGCGACGTTGTCGCTCGGCGTGCCGATTGCGTTCGCGCTGCTGTTCGTCGCGCTCGCGTCGCTGTTCATCACGGGCGGCGGCTGGGACGCGCTGAGTCTGATTCCGAGCACGTACTGGGGCTCGGTCGCGACGCTGGCGCTGACGTCGGTGCCGATGTTCATGTTCATGGGGGCGATCGTGTCCGCATCGGGGATGGGCGCACGGCTCTACTCGGCGCTTGCGACGATCCTCGACGGGGTGCCGGGCGGCCTCGCGGTCGCGACCACGCTCGCCTGCGGCGTGATGGCGGCGGTGTCCGGTTCGAGCGTCGCGACCGCCGCGGCGATCGGCGGCTTCGCGGTCTCCGAAATGCGCCGCCACGGCGTGCCGCAAGGGCGCGCGTGCGGCGCGGTGGCGGCCGGCGGCACACTCGGGATCCTGCTGCCGCCGAGCATCCCGTTGATCATCTACAGCGTGATCGCCGAGCAATCGATCGGCAAGCTGTTCGTCGCGACGCTCATACCCGGCGCGATCATGGCGGCCGCGTTCGGCGCCTATCAGATGATTCTCGCGATCCGCGACCGCCGGCGCGGCGGCGCGGCAGGCACGGCAGGCGAAAAACCACGCACGCGGCCACTCGCGAGCGTGCGCGAGCGGATCGTCGCGCTGAAAGACATCGGCCCGTTCGCGCTGTTGATCCTGATCATTCTCGGCTCGCTGTATCGCGGGCTCGCGACGCCGCAGGAAGCGGCGTCGCTTGGCATCGTCGCGAGTCTGGTGCTCGCAGGCGTCGTGTATCGCGAGCTGTCGTGGATCAAGTTCCGGCAGATTCTCGTCAACGCCGCGCAGAGCAGCGTGATGATCCTCGCGGTGATCTCGTCGGCGATCGTGTTCGGCTATGTGATGACGACGAGCCAGGTGGCACAGTCGCTGACGCAGACGGTCGCCGCCGCGCATGTGCAGCCGTGGGTGCTGTTCATCTGCATCAACCTGCTGCTGATCTTTCTCGGCTGCTTCATGGAGACCATCGCGATCATCGTCGTGACGATGCCGGTGCTGGTGCCCGTCGTGCAAACGTATCACTGGAATCTGATCTGGTTCGGCGTGGTCGTGGTCATCAACATGGAAATGGCGCTGATTCATCCGCCGGTCGGCCTGAACCTGTTCGTCGTTCAAAGCGTGGCGCCCGACGTGCCGTTGCGGCGCATCGTGCTCGGCACGCTGCCGTACGTGTTCATCATGATGGCCGTGCTCGCGCTGATCGGCGTGTTTCCTTCACTATCGACGATGCTGCCCGGCGCGAGCTGAGCCGCGCGCACCATGAATCAAGGAACTCACATGCAAATACGAAAAGTGGCCGGCGCGCTGGGCGCGGAAATCTCCGGCGTCGATCTGTCCAAAGGAGTGCCGCACGATCTGGCCGCCGAGCTGCGCGGCGCGCTGAACGAGCATCTGGTGATCTTTCTGCGCGACCAGGACCTGAGCCCGCGGCAGTTTCTCGACTTCGCCGGCGCGATGGGCGAGCCGATCGAATATCCGTTCGTGAAAGGGATCGACGGCTATCCGACGATCATCGAAGTGAAGAAGCTCGAAGACGAGCGGACCAATTTCGGCGGCATCTGGCATTCGGACACCACGTATCTGCAAGTGCCGCCGATGGGCTCGATGCTGTTGTCGCGCGAAATCCCGCCTTATGGCGGCGACACGATGTTCGCGAATCAGCAGCTCGCGTACGACGCGCTGTCCGACACGATGAAGCGTCTGCTGGAAGGCTTGAAGGGCATCAATTCGTCGGCGAAGGCGGACGTGTCGCGCACGCGCGAGGACCGTATTCGCACCGATGGCAAGGACAGGAAGGTAGACGATCTGCTCGCGCTGCATCCGATCGTGCGCACGCATCCGGAGAGCGGACGCAAGAGCCTGTATGTGAATATCGCCCATACGGTCGGCATCGACGGGATGACGAACGACGAGAGCGCGCCGCTGCTGGACTTTCTGTTCCGGCATCAGGTGAAGCCGGAGTTCACCTGTCGTTTCGTGTGGACGCCGAACGCGCTGGCGTTCTGGGACAATCGTTCCGCGCAGCATAATCCGGTCAACGACTATCACGGCTTCCGGCGCGTGATGCATCGGATCACGCTCAAGGGGGATGTGCCGCGCTGACCGGAAGGGCGCGGCGCCGCGTCAGGCGGGTGGGCCCGATTCGGCGCGCGTCGCGCGATAGCGCGTCATTTCGGCTTCGAGCCACGCGGCGAACGCAGCGAGCGGCGCCCAGTCGCGCTTCTGCTCGGCAAACATCAGATAGGTCTTCTGCGAGTTGATCGCCGCATAGTCGCCGATGCGAACCAGTTGGCGCGTCGCCAGTTCCTGCTCGATCAATATGCGCGGCAGCAGCGCGACGCCGAGGCCGGCCACCGCCGCGCGAATGGCCATGATGAAGAAATCGAAGAAATGATCGCTGCCGTCGCGCAGCAGGTGGCCGGTCTGCTCACGTCCCGCGGATTCGCTCCAGCCCATCCATGCGCTCGGAAGGTCACGCGTATGAATCCATGGCATCGATGCGATATCGCGCATGGTGAGTTCAGCGGCATGCCCGGATACAGGCCCGCTTCCAGTACGCCCAGCATGAAGCGCGCCGCGTAGAGCCGGTGAACGTCGGGCACGAGACTCGTGAGCGAGGACATGATCCGCCGGCTCACCAGAATGCGGGTCATCCAGCGCCGCGCGCCGTAGCGATGCATGCATAGATTGCTCGGTACGACAAACCGAATCGAATAATTACTGCGCGCCGAAGGCGCATTAATAGCATGTTCGCTAGCTAGTAATTACCCGAGGTTCTCCGCCTGATTTGGTGCGGAATTTCCTCATCTCCTGCCCTCTATGAAAGTCTCATTTTGAGAGACAAACATGTATACTCTTTAAGTGATACACCTAATGAGATCACGAATTCTAAACGTCCACACTGCGTCTCCAAGTGGAAACGAGGAGGTGCCTGTGTGCTAAGGCCTTCGACCCGTCGCGTTTTTCGCTGTTAGTCCTCTTCCCAATGCACTTCAGGAAAGGTCGTGTCGTTCGGATTCACGTTACGGGCAATATTTGTTGGAGTTGATACCGAGATGAAACATGCATTGGTAGTTGGCGCGACAAGCGTAATCGGAGGAGCGATCGCGCGGGAACTTGCTTCAGCCGGAAAGTGGCTCGTGACCTGCGTCACACGTACTGGTTCATCCCTCGACGGGTGTGAGGGCGTCGCGGTGGATATCATGGAGGAATCTCAGGTTGCCCGTGCTGCGACCAAGATCCGTCCCGTAACACACCTTTTTTTTGCTGCGTATCAGTCGCGGCAGAATCGCTTTGACGAAATCGAGCCTAACGTGACGATGTTGCGTCACGCAATCGACCTGGCTGAAGCTGGCTCCCAGCTTCAGCGAGTGGTGCTGATCACAGGTGGGAAGTACTACGGGGTGCAGTGGGGCGCCATCAAGACCCCGGCTCGAGAGACGGATCCACGACACTTGGGCCCGAACTTCTACTACAACCAACAAGACTACCTTGAGCAGCGAGCCGCAACCGCTCGTTGGAGCTGGACAAACCTGATCCCGCCCTACGTGACCGGGTTTTCGGAACGGTCTCCGATGAACCTGGTCATGGCGATCGCGGTGATGGCCACGCTGTCACGGGAGTCAGGCGTTCCGCTGCGTTTCCCGGGACCAGCAAGTTCCTGGAATTCACTCCACCATCTCGCAGACGCCGACGTCATCGCAAGCGCGGCTCATTGGGCCGCTGAGGCGGCCACTGCAGCTAATGAAATATTCAACATCGCAAACGGAGATCCGGGACGCTGGCGCTATGTGTGGCCGACATTAGCCAGCTTCTTCGACATCGATACGGCCGAACCGCTGCCGGTCCCGCTGCAGCAACTGGCACTGGGAATGCAGGGAACGTGGCAGAAAATCGCGGAGCGCTATGCTCTGCATCAGCCCGATATCACGAAACTCGTCGATTGGAAGTGGGCCGATTACATGTTCAACGCCGCGTTCAGCAACGACGTCGTGCTTGAACTCGGCAAAATCCGCCGGGCAGGTTTCAACAGGAGCGTTTCTTCCGAGGCCGCCCTGGAGATGCGTTTCCGCGAACTCCGCGAAATGAAGCTAATTCCCTGACGGTACAGCCGGGCGCGGCAGCCCCGTTGCCTCGCCTTGCCTGGCGCAAACCGCGCGAAGGTAAGTGCGAGGCTTGCATTCGCTTTCCCGGCCTATGTCGGAGCAGTTGATCGTCCCTGAGCAGATGCCGCCGCCGTTCTCGCCTTTTCGTCGATCTTTCTGGCGTGCCCTTAGCGCCTGGTGATCATCGGGTTGACGAAGCGGAGCCGTGCGGCGACGCTCCGTCAAGAGCAAGATACTCAGTCTCCAATCAGCAACCACTGAGGGTTATGAGGATGTGATACGGGTCGCAGTTCCGGATGATCGTCTGAAAGCGCGTCGATGCGCAGTCGCGTTAGGCGAAGGAAGCTGAATTTCCAGCCGTCCCGTTCGCGTCGATACTGTTCTTCGTAGTGCCCGTAACCGCAAAAACCGCGCGCGCCCTGAGCCTCCTGAGGACTTTTACCTTTCGGCCATTCGAGATAATCCATCATTGCCCAAATGCCGCGTGCATTATTTTCGTCGAAAAAGACGATTTCCGGCATGTGGCAATGGTGGATGCTCACCGCTTTCTCCAGCCGACCGGACACACCACGAACGAAGGTGTCCACGTCCGCACCATTCGGCGCGGATCCGAACCCTTCAAAGCTCGTGTCGTCCGCGAAAAGACCGCGGAACGCGTCCCACTGCTTGGTGTCGATATAGCGACAGTATCTAGCCTTCAACTCATTGATCGCGGTGATGTCTGCCTGCCGTCGGATGTCAGTAACGCTCAAAACAGCCTCCAATGAGGTTCTTCGCCTAGCCGCAATGGTCGGCGAGTGAGCTTTCTACGCAATCGGTCAGTCCGGTCCAGCGCGTACGTGGAACTCGAAGTCAAACTCGCACGCACTTGCTTAGATCGTCATGTAGCCGCCGTTGGGGCTGATCGTCTCACCGACGACATAGGAACTTGCATCGCTCGCGAGAAACAGAACCACATTCGCGACTTCTTCTGTGCTGGCGGCTCGGCCTATGGGCGTAGCCGCAATTTGGGCACGTTGGACGCCCGCGCTTATCGTGTCCCGCAGCGGTGTATCAATGAAGCCTGGCGCAACTGCGTTCACGCGGATTTTCTGAGTGATGACGTCCTTGGCTACCGCGCGCGTAAAGCCGAGGATGCCGGCTTTTGCCGCCGCATAGTGCGGATTTCCAAGACCACCATCCAAGCCAGCGATCGACCCCATGTTGACGATCGCGCCACCCGATGCTCGTTTCTCCATCGCCCGAATTGCCGCCCTCGTGCAATAGAAAGTCCCGTCGAGATGAATCGCGAACATCTTTCGCCACTGAGCGTCGGTCAAGCTGACTGTGGCGCGCAGTGGGGTCGAAATGCAACCGTTCTGAGCGATCTCAGCGAATTGAACCTCTCGCCTCTCTTGTACGCGCTGGTACTCGTCTTTTCCGACGATTCCTGCGTTGTTGACCAGCACATCCAATCGGCCATACTTGTCAAGGATAGATTGGAAAGCGCCGTCGACCGCGTCGGAGTTGGATACATCGCACTCCAGGAACAGCGCATTTGGGATTTCTTCCATCAGCGCAAAACCTCGAGCCTGATCAACATCCAAAATCACGGTCTGCGCTCCTTGCGCAGCGAACGCCCGAACGATCGCCTCGCCAATGCCAGTCGAACCGCCTGTAATTACACAAACCTTGTCTGCGAACTGCATCTCATGCTCCTACCCGTCGCCATCTCTGGCTGATTGAAATTTTTGCGCCTGCGCCGTTTTGCGATGAAAGCGTTTGTGCTCGTCAGTTTCGCAGCTCCACACGCACGCAGATACGTGGATCCGCAAATGTGAGACTACATGAAAATCTCCAAAGGCGACACTAGGAGACATCGGCACGTATCTCACCACACCTCACACCACGGGCATCGGCGCTCTAATCTAGATCCGTCCCCGGATCTATCAGGACGTTTCGGCCATTGACACTCGGTCTGATCGTGACTCAGGACTTACCCTGACAACTTTGGATACTTATTGAAAGTCTCATAATAAGATACGACAATCGATACACACAGAACGAGATGATCCGTGTGTCGCGCAATGATCGTTGCGACCGTGCCGAATCCCCGCGAAGGATGGCTACCCCTTGCGTTGTCATGGAGACAAGAATGGACGCAAACCCGCAGTTGGCTGCAAACGAGCAGTTGGAACGGAGCCTGTTTCACAAAATTAGTTGGCGACTGATGCCGCTGCTGTTGCTGGGCTATTTCATTTCATTCCTCGATCGAGCCAACGTGGGCGTGCTGTACACGCCGCTTACAAAGGCGCTTGGCCTCACGCCTTCCGGATTCGGCTTGGCTGCCGGATTGTTTTACATCGGCTATCTCGTCTTCGAAATTCCGTCGAACATCGCGATCACGAAGTACGGTGCTCGGATATGGCTCGGTCGCATTCTGATCACATGGGGATTGGTGACCGTTGCCTTGGCTGCGTCGCAAGGAGCAAAGTCGTTCTACGTTTTGCGGATTCTGCTCGGTATCGCTGAAGCCGGTTTCTATCCGGGTGTGCTTTTCTATCTAACGCTTTGGTACCCGAAGCACTCACTGCACCGTGCTTATTCGATCTTCGAAGTGTGCGTTCCGATCGCATTGGCCGTGGGATCGATTGTCACTTCCGCTCTCTTGTTGCTTGACGGTGCCTGGGGCTTCGCGGGATGGCAATGGGTGTTTGTCCTTGAAGGTCTGCCGGCCGTGGTCCTCGGCTTCTATATGTTCAAGTTCATGCCGGCACGCCCGCAGGAGGCACGTTGGTTGACGGCGGACGAAGCCAAATACATTAACCAGCAGGTGGCCGTGCCGGTCGAGCGCCACGAGAGCGAAACGACGTTGCTTCTTAAGGTCGCGAAGCATGGTCTCTCGTGGGTTTTCGCCGCACTTTACTTCTCCTTCGTAATCGCCTTCTGGTCCGTCACTTACTTCCTGCCCAAGATTGTTCAAGAGCGGTTCCATGTGGGCACGATCGACGCGGGGCTGATCTCGGCCGTTCCCTGGATCGCTGCCGTCGTCGTCATTCTCATCGTATCGAGAACGTCGACTCGAACGGGAAATCGCCGCTGGCATATGTTCGTACTGCTCTGTGCGGCCGGCTTCGGCTTGTTCCTTAGCGCCTACGTTCAGTCGCCTGTTATCGCACTCCTTGGTCTTTGTCTTGGTGCCGCCGGGATGCAGGGTGCAGTGCCGCTCTTCTGGACTATGCCGTCACTCGTCTTCCGGGGCGCAATGACTGCGATCGCATTGGCGATGGTGAACTCGCTCGGCAACCTGAGCGGTCTTGCCGGTCCCTGGATTCTCGGGCTGTTGACTGAGCTCACAGGTAACAGCCGCGCAGGGCTGTACGTGATGTCGGGATTCTTCTTCTCGGCTCTCCTCGCCTTTGTGGTCAGTACCACCATTACTCGGAAGCACGAGCGCCATCAGCCGCCGCAGACCGGCCGAGTGCTCGGAGCGTCGTGATCCGCATCTCGTTTCTTTTGATTCCGCTAACGCGAACCGAATATGAAATTCCTGACTTTCAAACTTGACGATAAACCGCAACTCGGCCTGTTACTCGACGAGAACACGGTCTACAACGTGACTCGCAGTTGGGGAGACCTATTCACGGGCGCCGCACCGCAAGACGTCGCCGGCTTGATCGGATCGAACGTCGACGTGCGTGACCTCAAAGAGCGCGTGTCGAAGGCTCACAACACGGAAAACGTTCTGTCAAAGGCAGACATCGAGTTCATGCCGCCGATCGCGGAACCGAGGAAGAACGTCTTCTGTGTCGGTCGCAACTATCGCGAACACATCATCGAAGGCAATCGGGCGGCAGGGCGGGATCCGAACAACTTTCCGAAGGCAACCGAATTCTTCAGCAAGCCACCGACTACGGTCGTTGGCCACGGCGCTGATGTGAAGGACCATGCAGATGTAACGGAACTGCTGGACTACGAAGTCGAACTCGGCATCGTAATCGGCCGTCGCGGAGCGAACATCCGCCGCGAGGAAGCACTCGACTACGTCTTTGGATACACGGTCATCAACGATATTACCGCGCGTGATCTGCAAAAGAGCCATGGCCAGTGGTTCAAAGGCAAGGCGTTGGACACTACATGCCCGATTGGTCCCGTGGTCGTGCATCGGTCTGCCATTCCGAATGCGCAGAATCTGCAGCTTGAGTTGCATGTGAACGATGAAATGCGTCAGAACGCAAATACATCGGACATGCTGTTCACCGTGCCCGAGATCATCGAGCAGCTTTCTGCTGGCCTGACGCTGGAACCGGGCGACATCATCGCAACAGGTACGCCCAGTGGCGTGGGCTTCGCGATGATTCCTCCGCGAAAACTTGTCGCAGGTGATGTGGTGCTCGCGAGGATCGGAGGAATCGGCGACCTCATGAACCGCATCGTTAGCTAACAACTTGGCATTCCGATCGTAAGGTGACTCAATTGATCTACCGTTCCGCAGTATTCAGCAGAAAGTCCGGACTTACCGCAGACCAGTTCAAGCAACACTGGATTAACGTGCACGGCGTGCTCGCGAAGGATATGCCCGGTCTGCATTCTTATCGCCAGAGCCACATCGTCGAGCGGCTGTACGAAACATCGGAGCCACTCGATCACGGCATCGAGGGTATCTCGCAGTTGGCCTTTGATGACATCGCCGCAATGGAACGCGCCGAAATGTCGCCTGAGTATGCCGCCGTCAAGGACGACATCGAGAACTTCCAGGGCGCCATCACGATTCTCGTGCTGGGCCCGAAGGTCGTGGTCGAGCCGCCCGCGAAAGGCGATGCGGTACTTGGCACCAAACTACTCTGGGTGTCGGTGGCCCGTGGCGAAGACTCGGGCGCGACACTTCGCGACAAATGGCCGTCGACGTCGGGCGAGCAGTGCCGAGCCTCGGGTGCCTTCAAAGGCTTGATTCAAAATTTCGTTATCGATCGCGCGCATCCCGTGTCCGCAGGCGTTCCTCAAGGTGCACTCCCGGTCGAGTCAATTACAGAAGCATGGTTCGGCGACGCGTCGGAAATCAAGGAATGGGTCGCCTCATCCGAAGGCAAGAAGCTGATCTACGAGGACCCGCTGCTCAAGACGATCGGCGTCTACATCATCGAAGAACGAACCATCGTTTGAACTGAGCAGCATGCTGATTGGCATGTCGCGTTAACAGATACGGAGAGCATAGTGAGTAATTCCACTCCCCCCGACGTAAAGAACTTCGATGCCGGCCGTGTGCTGGTGTTTGACTCGGCGACCTACGTCGGCGACTACCTCAAGGACAGCCCCACGGAAGGCGACGTGATCGTTGCTGCATCGTACGCCGGAGTCCTCTGCGCGAAGATGATCATGAAGGCCAAGCCGCGTGCAGCGATCGGCCTCGATTGCGCTATCGGAAAAGATGGTGCTGGTATCAACGGCCTCTGGTTCTATGAGGCGCTCAATGTCGCCGCTGCGGCGACCGACGTGATGACCGCGGAGATGGGAAATGGCGCCGACATGTACGAATGGGGCGTAGTTTCGCGTCTCAACGATGCAGCACAGAAACTGGGGCTCGAAGTCGGTATGTCGGTCAAAGACGCGGCACAGGCGTTGTTGACGGGATCGCGCAAGCCCGAATCGTTCGATCCGGCGCGGCGACTCGTCATCGAGAAAGACGAGATCACTGGACGCAGCATCGTCTGCACGGACAGCATCGCTTTTGCATTGCCCGAAGACTATGAGCGCAACGTCCTTTGTACTGCGGGTCACACCGGTCGTAGCGTGATTGAGTACTTCCGCAGCTTCCGCCCGTGGGCGTTCATCTGTTCGGACGGCGGCATCGGGAAGAACCAGTCAGGCATCAGCGCCCTGGAAATCGTCGACGCCGACGGTATACCGGGTGCTTCCGTCGACGCGAACACGGCGCGCATGGGTGACGGGCAGAGCACGTATTTCGACGGCGTAATCAGCCGTATGAACAAGCTGGCCGAAGCCAGGGGTGTGCGCGTCGGGCAATCGGCTCGCGAAGCAGCTCGCCTTCTGCTTAGCTAACGGACATTCATCTAAACAGGGAGTTCAATGATGACCATCACCACGCCCCTTATGCCCGCTCACGACGCACTGGGCGCTCTGGAATCGCGTTACGTCGAAGTCGACAAGTTGCCGTGGAAGCCGACGCCGACGCCGGGGATCGACATGAAGGTCCTAATGGAAGAGCCGGAAACGGGACTGCTCACCGCATTGTTCCGTTGGCAGCCCGGCACACAATTGCCCCTGCACGAACATGTGGAAGTCGAGCAGACGTACGTGCTCGAAGGCAGCATCGTGGACGACGAAGGCGAAGTACGTGCGGGCGACTACGTGTGGCGTCCGAAAGGCAATCGCCATCTCGCGCGTTCGCCCAATGGTGCCCTCGTTATCTCGTTTTTCTTGAAGCCGAACGTCTTTCTGCAAGGCGAATTCGCAGGTCAAGAGTTGAAGTAACAAGCAATGCCGCGTGGAACGGGTACACCGAAAGTGGCCGTGGTTTTCATTGCCCGACCTGCCCGTTTTCTGCGGAAACGCTCGTCATGTCCAGAGTCATAAGTGATGGCGACTGAAACCTACGATGTAGTAATAGTCGGCAGCGGAGCAGGTGGGATGTCCGCAGCGATTACAGCGCGCAAAAACGGTGCATCCGTTTTGGTTCTCGAGAAAGACCGAGTCATTGGCGGCACCACGGCGCGCTCTGGAGGCGTGCTGTGGATTCCGGGTAACAGCCTCTCGCGCAATGCCGGAATTGCTGATGACGAAGAGCGCGCGACATCGTATCTCAGGCATGCAACTGGGCAGGCGTTCGACGCCAGGCGTGTTCAAGCTTTCCTTCGAAATGGTCCTCGCATGGTGGACTGGTTTCAAAAGGAGACGTCGGTCAAGTTCGTGGCCGTGCCGGAGTTCCCCGATTACCATCCCGACACCGTTGGCGGCCTTCCTGGAGGACGCTCGATCCTCGCCGCACCATTCGACGGGCGTGAGCTCGGGAAACGTTTCGATTGGTTGAGGCCGCCGCTGCGAGAGATCACGTTTGTCGGCATGATGTTTAACGCGAGTCAAGAGATCAGGCACTTCTTCAACGTCACGCGATCACTGCGCTCGGCTTGCTACGTGGCTAAGCGCCTCACTTGCCATATGTACGAGCTGGTGATGTACCGCCGCGCGGTTCGATTGACGAACGGCAATGCGCTCGCGGCGAGGCTTGCGAAAACGTTGTTCGATCTTGAAGTGCAGTTCGAGCTCGGCGCACAGGTGGAAGGGCTCGAGATGGAACAAGGGCGCGTCATTGGCGTGACGTTTCGTACCGAGCATGGACTGAAAACCGTCAGCGCGACGAAAGGTGTAATCCTGGCCGCTGGTGGGTTTCCGCAGGATCTCGCCCGACGCAAGGAGCTTTTTGGTCCTGCCGGCGAACAGCATATGTCACCCGCGCCAAAAGCGAACACGGGCGACGGTCTCCGTCTGGCGGAGACTGTGGGGGGCGTCGTCGACGCGACATTGCCCAACCCAGCTGCATGGATTCCGGTCTCGCGCGTTGCGCACTCAGACGGTACGGTTGGCGCATTTCCGCACCTCATCGATCGCTACAAACCAGGCGTGGTGATGGTCAATCGTGGCGGCTTGCGATTCACGAACGAGTCGAACTCGTATCACGACGTTGGCATTGCAATGCGTGAAGCGTGCGTAGAAGGCAGCGACATGGCCGCCTTTCTAATCTGCGATAGCGTTTCGCTCAAGCGATATGGTCTTGGATATGTAAAACCGCATCCGGTGCTCCATGGTCACCATCTCCGCAGCGGCTACTTATTGAAGGCGAACTCGCTGTCTGAGTTGGCCCAAACGGCGGGCATCGACCCCGTCGCTCTGCAGCAGACGCTTGAGGAGTTCAACGAAGGTGCAAGGCAAGGCGTTGATCGGCAGTTTGGACGCGGTGAATCTGCCTACAACCGCTTCCTGGGTGATGCGCAGCATTCTCCGAATCCCTGCGTCGCGCCGCTTGAGCGAGGTCCTTTCTACGCGATCCGTGTAGGGCTTGGCGACCTCGGAACCTTCGCAGGCATCTCGACCGACGAGTATGCGCGAGTATTGGACCAGGATAGAAAAGTTGTCGATGGTCTATATGCAGTTGGCAACGACGCCGTGAGCGTGATGGGTGGAGCATATCCCGGCGGTGGCATCACACTCGGTCCTGCAATGACCTTCGGGTTTGTCGCGGGCGAACATGTCGCGAACACGGCAAAGCCGGCGGCGGACGTTTCAGCCGGCCACGCGTCTCGCCACAACCTCTCTACATCGAACGACGCCGTAGAAGTTCCATCTTTTAGACGGGCGCTCCCCAACTTCTGGTAGGCAACGGCTTGTCGAAATCTCAGTTCCCTTTTTAATCAAACATCCTTTCAAGTACGTGAGGAAGATATGGCCATTGTCGAAGAACGCATCTATGTCCTACACACCCATTTTGGACCGAAGGACTATTTTGAAGAGTACGAGCGCGGCGCTCGGGAGCTGCAAGCAAGCATCCTGGGCGGATTCATGGGCTACTACATGACTGAAGTAGGCGAGCTGAACGCACTCGTCAGCCTGTGGAAATACGAAAGCTTCGAAGAGCGTCAACAGCGACGCGCTTGCCTTGCGGCAGAGCCGAAATGGCAGGACTTCCTGAGCAAGGTGCGCCCGATGATCCGGACGATGAACAATCGCCTTCTCACACCAACGCCGTTTACCGCGCCGCAGGTCCTGAACCGAGACTGAGCATCGTCGGGAGCGGCAAGATTATGATCTCAAGCACCTCAGAGGACAGCACCGCAGGAAAATTGAGCGAGCGCGACGTTCTACGAATTTGTGCAGCGTTTCTCAGTGGCGCGGCCCTCCGGGTTTGCGATCCGATGTTGCCTCGACTCGCCCTTGAGTTTAACCAGACCGCCGGAAGCGCATCGCTCGTTGTGATGGTGTTCGCAATCGCGTACAGCTTTATGCAGTTGGCCTTCGGGCCGCTGGGCGACCGGATCAGGGCGTATGCAACATACTTTTCACAGGAGGCGAAAATGAGCAGTTTGTCGAGTCAGGCAGATTCGAGCCAGGGGCTTGAGGGCCGGGTTGTTCTCGTCACGGGCGCGGGCGGTGGGCTCGCAAGCGCCATCGTTGACCGTTTCGCCAACGCCGGTGCAAAGCTCGTTCTGGCCGAGCTGAGAGCTTCGGCTCTGAGCGCAGCTCAAGACCAACTCGCCTCCAAAGGAGTCGAGTGCATCGGCGTTGAGTGCGATGTCTCCGACGAAGCCTCGGCTGCGAAGGCCGCCACAGCAGCAAAAAATGCATTCGGTCGATGTGATGTGCTGATCAACAACGCTGGGATTCTTCCACCCGCGAGCGCGCTTCAAAACCTGAGCGTCGAAGCGTGGGACAGAACGTTCGCGATCAATCTCCGAAGTGTTTTCTTGATGACAAAGTACATCGGCAAGTTAATGTTAGATCAGGGAAGCGGGAGCATCGTGAACATCGCTTCCATATCGGGATCGTCGCCGAACGGCTGTCCCCCTTACGGCGCCACGAAAGCTGGGGTGCTGGAATTCACGCGCCACACGGCTGTCGAATGGGGTCCGCATGGAATCAGGACAAATGCGGTGAGCCCCGGCTTCATCATGACCGCCTTGAGCAAGAGCAACTACGCGTCGGAAGAAATGATCGCCAGACGCGTCCAGTCCGTTCCCAGCCGAAAACTTGGATCACCCGAAGATATTGCCAAAGCGGTGACATTCCTCGCGAGCGACGATGCCGCCTTCATCAATGGCCATGAAATCATTGTCGACGGCGGGTTTTTGCAAGCCACGCTGATGCACGTTCAACCGCCGGCAGAACAATACGGCGGGTGGAAGCCTGGCGCCCAATAATTTATCTTGGTCCCTCGTAGGTCGCTGTCGCCAACAACGACGGCGACTCGCTTTTGTGCATCCACCCCTGCGCCATTAAGCCCGTTCCCGCTGGCGATCCGTGGCTGCGTCAGCCTGCCTACGACGCCGCTTTGAGCGCTCTTTTTGTTCAGTAATGGTGGCAGTTTCAGCCACAGGTACTCGTCCGGTTTTCAACCGAGAGGTGATTTCGTTGGCCCCTTCCATAGCGAGCTCGCCGAGGTGCTCAATGTCTTTGTTGTCGCATTCCGCCAGTAGACGAACAAGACACAAACTGCCAGTCACTTCGTCTGGGCCCACGAAAATCGGAGCGGAAACTCCGACGAGCGTTTTGTCCAAATCGCTAGCGACAGAGTATCCCGTCTTCCGGATCGCGCGCATTTGGTCACGGAATTCGACCCAGGAGTCTCCCAGCCGGGCAGCCTTAATCTCGTCGGAATGGAACAGGAAAAGCTTCTGCAAGCGCGGCTGAGGAAGATTCGCGAGGATGATCCGCGAGGGTGACCCTTTGAACAACGGAAACGGCTTTCCACGTTGAAACGCAGAATGAATCCGGGCGTCGGTTTGTTCCTGATGAATACACAGGACTCGCAATCCGTAGTAACGACAAAGAAGCTGGCTACCGGCAACTTGGTCACGCATTGTTTCCATCAACGGTGGCGCGATCTGCAAAAGCGGGTCGGCCAGACGAATTTGTCTATCCATTTCGATGAATCTGGGACCGAGCGCATAGCCCCCCCCACCGACCGGCGCCAGGAATCCGGAGTCGGAGAGCGCTCGCAGATATCGATACACAGTCGCTCGCCCTAGACCTTGGTGCTCGATCAGCATGTCCGCTGTCCAGATTGCATGCTCAGGCGTGAAAAGGTCGAGTAGGCCAAGAACACGTTCCGTGCTGCTGTCAGGCCGCCCAGAGGATTGTTCAGCTTCAGGTTTTTTTGCTGCCATGGAATGAGCACCGTCTACAAGGAGAGACACGATCCCACCGTATCACATGGAACGTAGTCTCACAATAAGAGATTTCACGTAAATTCGCGGTTTCGCCTTTGTCTCCACTTTGGCAAACGCCGCGTACTCAGCTCCGTCCTGAACTGCGGACAGTCTCACACCGCAGGAATCAAAAGGTGCGAGGACGCATTGGCTTTCAAACTTTGCGAATTGCAGGTGCCAATCCTTAATGATTCGAATTAGACAGAGGTGAAACGCACCGAAGGCATGCAGCTATACCAATGACAAACTCAAGGCCCAACAAGATCATCACTGGAGTGTTGTTCAGTGCGCTCATCGTGCTCTCACGGAGCAGCGTCATGCTTCTTCTTAAACTCACCCATCAAATCACCGATCCGCTGACCTTCACATGGGTGCGCTTTCGTTTGCCGGCGCGTTTATGGTACTCGCGACGTGGAGGACAGCCGCTCAGCGCGGACGAGGCGCGCGCGACGCGTCGGCACCTGGCGTCTGACTATGTCGCATGGCTCGGCTTTCATGGGCTGTATCAGCAGGTGCTTCGCGAGCATCGGGATCTGGGCGATTACGCGCGAAGCTTGCCGATGTGAACACGGGCGCTGGCTCGCTCGCTTATCGAAAATGACGCCACGCCACACGGTTGCGTCCTTCCTTCTTGGCCCGATATAGATGGTCGTCGGCGGCCTTCAACAGGTCGGCGGCCGGTTCGTGCGTGTCGGGCTCGAGCGTGGCGCCGCCGAGGCTAACGGTGATTCGGCCGATGCCGTGCGCATCCGGATGCGGCATCGCCAGTCGCATGGTCGCCTCGCGCAAGCGCTCGGCCAGTTGCACCGCGCCATCGGCATCGGTGCCCGGCATCAGCAAGGCGAACTCTTCGCCGCCATAGCGGGCCGCCAGATCCGTCGAGCGAATCAGTCCGTTGGACAGCACCGAGGCGACGGCCTGGAGCACGCGGTCACCCATCGCGTGCCCGGCCCGGTCGTTGTAATCCTTGAAGAAATCGATGTCGAGAATCGCCACCGACAACGGCTGGCCGTGATGCACCGCGTGCGCCCATTCGCTCGCGTAACGCTCGTCGAAGTGGCGGCGATTCGCGATCTCGGTCAGCCCGTCGATATTGGCAAGCGTCTCCAGCATGCGCCGCTGCCGCGCGAGTTGCAGGTGACATCGCACTCTGGCGCGCACCACGGCCAGATTGAACGGCTTCGTGATGTAGTCGGACGCGCCGAGCGTCAGCCCGTGTTCCTCGTCCTCCGGCGTGTCGAGCCCCGTGATGAAGATCACCGCGATCGCGGCGGTTCGCGGGTCGGCCTTCAGTTGACGCAACACCTCGTACCCGTTGACCTCGGGCATCACGACATCGAGCAGGATCAGGTCGGGCACATGCTGAGCGGCGAGCGTCAGCGCCTGTTCGCCGCTTTTCGCGAGAATTACCGTGTGGTCGGTCTTCAGCAAATCCGCCAGGATCTGGCGATTGATCGAGGCATCGTCGACGACCAGCACCTTTTGCATGTCACTCTTGGACAAACGACACTCCCAGTTGGATTCCTGTCGATACCGCCAGCGCCTCCAGCAACGCCAGGGCGCTCCGGTATTCAATATCGGCCACCGCGCCGCGGATTGCCGCCAGTTCGTGCCCGGCCGAGGTCGCGCCCATCGCGGCCTGTAATTCTGCCACCGCATCTTCCGCGCGGGCGTCGTCCGCGCGCAGCAGCCCGGCGAGCCGGTTCATGAGTCGCGCGAGTTCGGCGGAACCCGGGGTGCCGGCCATCGCGCCCGCCGGCATGTCCAGTTCGCCGAGATCGGCAACGAGCGCCGCCAGTGTCCTCGCCAGATCGGGAACGAGAGCCAGCGCCTCGTCGGCGGCGCCGCCGCGCGTTGCACGCTCCACCTCGTGCGCGAGCCACGACAGGTTTCCCGCGCCGAGATACGCGGAGGCCGACTTCAGGCCGTGCGCGATACGCTCGATCGCGTTCAGCTCGCCGCGCTGCGCGGCCTCGAGCAGCGCATCGGCCGATTGCGCGTAGTCCTGCCGGAAATTCTGCACGAGCTTGAGCAGCAGGGCCGGGTTGCGATTGGTCCGCTGCAGTGCGAGCTGCCAGTCGACGCCCGCGAGTTGCGGCAGCGGCTTCAATGGTTTCGCCGGCTTCCGCGGAGGAGCGCCGGCGGCAGGCCCGCCGCTCGTCGCATCCGCGCCGGACGCCGCGCGCTTCGCTACCGCGGGGCCGACCCAGGTGAGCAGCACGTTCATCAATTCCGCGGGATCGATCGGCTTCGCGAGATGGCCATTCATGCCCGCTTCGCGGCTCGCATCGTGATCGCGCGCCATCGCATGCGCGGTCATCGCGACGATCGGCAACGAGTCGAAACCGGCCATCGAGCGGATCTTGCGTGTTGCGCTCAGGCCGTCCATGACCGGCATCTGGATATCCATCAGCACGAGATCATAGCGGGTGCGCTGCACGCACGCGACCGCTTCGCTGCCGTCGCAGGCGAGCTCGACCTCGATGGGCGCCTGCGCGAGGAATTCCAGCGCCACTTCCCGATTGATTGCGTTGTCCTCGACCAGCAGCACCTTGCCGCCCGCGAGACGGGCGAGCGGATCCTGCGCGCCGGCCCGCGGTGTTTCGCGCGGCCTCGCGCGTCCAGCGCGAGGCACGAACTCCGGATACAGCGCGTTCAACAGCGTGTCGTGCAGAACCGATGCGCTGACCGGCTTCGCAAGCAGGCCGTCGAGATGAACGCCGGCCGACTCCGCGATGACGTCGTCGCGCGAGTACGCGGTGACCATCAGCACTGCCGGCGTGGCGGCGATGCGCGCGTCGCCGCGAATGTAGCGAGTCGTTTCCACACCGTCCCAGCCCGGCATACGCCAGTCCATCAGCACCAGATCGATCGGCTTGCCGGCACTGGAGGCGGCGACCAGCAGGTCGAGCGCGGCGGCACCGGACGCCGCCGTGCTGACCTGCAGCCCGAACGAGACCGCCATCTCGGCCAGCACTTCACACGCGACCGCGTTGTCGTCGACGACCAGCACCCGGCGCTCGTGCAAGGACGGCATCGCGGCCTGCTCACGCACGCTCTCGCCGCCGATGTCGAATTCCACCGTGAAGCTGAAGCGGCTGCCCGCGCCGGGCGTGCTTTGTACCTCGATCGTGCCGCCCATCATCCCGACCAGTTGCTTGCTGATCGCGAGCCCGAGGCCGGTGCCGCCGTACTTGCGCGTGATCGAACCATCGGCCTGCGAGAACGACTGGAACAGCCTCGCGAGTTGCGCATCGGTCATACCGATGCCGCTGTCGGCGACCGAGAACCGCAACACGCAGGTGCGCTCGCGCAACTCGACGACATCGACGCCGACCACGATCTCGCCGTGCGTGGTGAACTTCGCGGCGTTGGTGCCGAGATTGATCAGCACCTGGCCCAGCCGCAGCGGGTCGCCTATCAGCGCCGCCGGTACGTCGCCGCCGACCCGGAACACGACCTCGACGCCGCTCGCTTCGGTCTTCAGCACGATCAGGTCGGACAGGTTGCCAAGAATCGTATCGAGCCGGAACGGCACTTTTTCGAGCACGATCTTGCCGGCCTCGCCCTTGGAGAAGTCGAGAACGTCATTGATGATATGGAGCAGGCTTTCCGCCGAAGCCGCGATCTTTTCGACGTAGTTGCGCTGCTTCGGATCGAGATCGGTCTTCAGCGCGAGCCTGCTCATGCCGATGACGCCGTTCATCGGCGTGCGGATTTCGTGGCTCATATTGGCGAGAAATTCGGATTTCATCCGCGACGCTTCCTCCGCCGCTTCCTTCGCCGCGCGGATTGCTTCCTCGGCGCGTTTTCGCTCGGTTACATCGAGCGCGGTCCACACCGTGCCTTTGCCCAGATCGCCGGGGTCGAGGGCCGCGCCGTGATCGGCGCACCAGATCGGCGTGCCGTCCTTGCGCACGAACTTCGCGTCGCCCGCGTAGATGTGCCCGTCGATGACTTCGTAGTCGGCGCCAGCCGCCTGCCATTCTTCGTCGGTCGCATAAAGGATGCGGGTCGACTTGCCGACCGGCTCGCCCTTGTCGTAGCCGAACAGTCTTTCGAAACCGCTGTTGCAGCGTACGATCACCCGGTCCTTCACGAAGCAGACACTGACCGGCGTGTGCTCCAGCACGGCGTTCTGTTCCAGCAGCGTCTGTTCGAGTTCGGCCTTGACTCTCGCGGTCTCGCGCAGTCCGTCCTGCATGCGCTCGAGCGAGTCCCTGTAACGCTGCTCGCTATGCGTCAACTCGCGCGTCACGCGCGCCACGCGTCGCGCCGCGTGGATTGCTACCCCGAGAAGCCCCGCCGACAATAAGGCCAAGGCGATTGCCAACGTGTATTGCATCATCGATTTGATTCATTCTGTTTGAATACCGACGGCAAACAGCTGCCGCGAGCAGTGCGTTTTGTGCCCGGAATCCGGCGCCATCGAGGATTTGCGCCGCCCAAAGGGCAGACCGAAATTATCAATAATACGGCTTCATCCAATTCGCCATGCCGGGCATTCCGTTCTCCGGCAAAGACGATAGCCGGGCAATTGTAAAGCGATTCCATCTGCATAGTGTTAAACCCGGACAGGCTGCCGTAACAATCGGTATTCGAAAAACCGGACACTGGGCTTACACGGCGCCGGAGGCGGCAGCGCACATCTGAATGCGTAGCGCCGAGCCAATAGGCGGGCTATGAAGCGCCGGCCAATCACGCGATCGGAGGACATGGTTGCCATTTATCGATCGACGACGATTTTCTTTTTCATATTTCGAACACGGATTCCATTAAAGCTTTGCGCCGAACAGCCGTGTTAACGATAGGAATAGGACGGCGCTGTCGGAATCGAAATGTTGGACATCACCTCGACTTTCATAGCGCGAAACCATTGGGGGAGCGAGATGGTCTCGCGTGACGATAACCAGTACGGCACATAAAAACCTGTGATTATTTTATGACACCCACTAATACGGCTGCCGTACCCGATTCGGCTGTTGCAGGGATCGGTCGCGATACGCGTTGCGCGCGGGAATGCGCGAACATCACTGCCCGTTACCGTCGTTCGCTGGTGCTATCGACGGCGATCGCGGCACTTTTTAGCGCGGCCGGCGTGCGCCCGGCGAGCGCGCAGTCGGTGAGCGCCACCGGGCTCGTCGCGCCGACCTCCGCTTCGCCGTCGAACTGGGACTTCGGCACCGGTTCGCAACTCGTTGTCGGCGATGGCGGCGACGCCACGCTGGACATCGAGAATGGCGGCACGGTGAGCGATGATTACGGCGTCATCGGCTGGGGCCCGACGGGCAGCCAGAGCACGCTCACGGTGTCGGGCCGCGACGGCGGCGGCCATGCGTCCCGCTGGACGAACACCGCTCCAATCTATGTCGGCATGACGAGCACGGGTTTGCTCCTCGTCGAAAACGGCGGCGTGGTGAACAGCGACGAGGGCAATATCGGCGCCGAAGCCGGCAGCACCGGAGTGGCCACCGTCGCGGGCGGCGGCTCGGCCTGGAACGCCAATAATATTTACGTGGGCGGCACATTTGGCGCGGGCACCGGCACACTGAACGTCGAAGACGGCGGCGCCGTCAGCATCGCCAGCAATAACGGTGGCGCCGCATCCGTGTATATCGGCTACAGTGCCGGCGCGCTGGGAACGGTCAACGTCGCAAGCAGCAATGCCAATATCTCGACGTTGACCACCACCGATCGCATTGAAGTCGGCGAAAGCGGCATTGGCACGCTGAACATTGAAAAAGGCGGCGTGGTGGGTGTCGGCAGCGACGTCTATATCGCCGTCAACGGCACCGCCAGCGGAACCTTGAATCTCGACGGAGACGCCAGCAGGCGCGGCGTGCTTCAGACGGGCTCAGTAATCAAGGGCGACGGCGCGGCAAGCCTCGATCTCGATGGCGGCATTCTGCGCGCGACGCGCGACGAAGCTAACTTTTTGAACGGTTTCGCGGCGCTGACCCTGGGCGGCGAGGGCGCGTGGTTCGATACGAATGGCCATGACATCGGTGTCGGCACCGCCTTTTCCGGCTCATCGAGTCTCAACAAGCAGGGCTTCGGCACGCTGACGCTGACCGGCGACAGTTCCGCCTTCACCGGCACGACGACGATCTCGGGCGGCACGTTGCAACTCGGCGATGGCGGCACGAGCGGCAGTATCGGCGGCAATGTCATCGATAACGCGATGCTGGCATTCAACCGCTCGGATAGCTTCGATTTCGCCGGAGCGGTCAGCGGTTCCGGCGCGCTCAGCCAGATCGGTACGGGCACGACCGTGCTCAACGCGGCTAACAGCTATAGCGGCGGCACGACGGTGTCCGCGGGAACGCTCGCCGTCGGCGATGCCGCGCATGCGATCGCGACGCTCGGTGCCGGGCCGACCACCGTCGCAGCCGGCGCGACACTGGGCGGCTATGGCACGGTGCCGGGCCAGGTGACGAATATGGGTACGATCGCCGCGGCGAACGCGTTGGCCGCATTTGCTGCGAACGCCAATGGCGCGTTGGCGATCGCGGGGAATCTGACGAATCAGGGCGTAGTCAACCTGGCGGCCGCGTCGGGACAGATCGGCAATGTGCTGAAGGTCGGCGGCAACTACTCGGGCACGAACGGGCAGTTGATACTGAATACGCTGCTCAACGAAGGGAGCGCCGCGACCAGAACCGACCAGTTGTCGATCGCCGGCAATGCGAGCGGCAACACGGCGATTCTCGTGCATGGCACGGGTGCGGGTGCGCAGACCATCGGCGACGGCATCATGGTGGTCAGCGTAGGGGGAACCTCGGCGGCGAACAGCTTCCGTCTGGCGAACGCGGTACAGAGCGGCGCCTATCAGTACTTTCTCTATCAGGGCGGCGCCACGAGTGCGAATGGCAACTGGTATCTGCGATCGACGTTCGTCGCGCCGCCCGCCGATTCTTCGCCTACCGGCTCCTCACCGGCCGGCGGTTCGGATCCGGCGGGTGGATCCGACACGTCCGCGCTGTCATTCCGGCCGGGCACGGCAGCCTATTCGATGACCCCGGCGCTCAACGCGAACTATGGCTTTATCGTGTTGGGCCGATTGCAGGACAGGGTAGGGGACGTGGCCAGCGTCGAAGCCAATCCGCTCAACAGAAGCGCGGTGGCCAGCCACGATGGTTTCTGGGGGCGCATTAGCGGCCAGGATCTCGACGCGGACTCGTCGAACCGGTTCTCGGCCCGGCAAAACACCTTCTTTGCGCAGTTCGGCAAAGACTGGACGCTTGCACGTACCGCTGACGGTGGCAGCATCCATGCGGGTGCGACGGTCACATTCGGTTCATCGTCCGCGACGTTCGACGACACCCTGCGCGGCCTGAATTCGCAACTGACGGCCAAGGCCGGCTCGCTCGAAACGCAGGCGCAGTCGATCGGCGCTTACTGGACGCGATATCTGCCGGACGGCACGTATTTCGACGGCGTCGGCCAACTCACTCACTATCGGAACAAATACGGCGACATCTACGGAGACGACGCGAGCCAGAATGGATTCGGCGCGGGCGCTTCGGCGGAGCTCGGCAAGCCTTTCCTGCTCGGCTCCACGAGCGTGGCAATCGAGCCGCAAGCGCAGCTGCTTTATCAGTATCTGCATCTGAACGCATTCGATGACAATGTTTCGCAGGTTTCCGGCACCACCAGTAACGGATTACGCGGGCGCATCGGTGTTCGGCTGTTCCGCGCGAATCTGGGCAACGCTAGCGGCACCGCGACGGCGACGCCCTATCTGACGGCCGATGTATTGCACGACTTTTTCTCACCGGGCCGAACCGTCGTCGGCGGCACGCCGTTCGAATCGGATCCGGGCCGCACGTGGTATGAGCTGGGCGCCGGCGTCACGTCGAGCATGGGCAAATCGTCGGAGCTGTACTTCAACGTCAAATACGCGCGCAATGTCGGCGGTCAGTATCAGCGCAGCGTGTTTGGGCAGGCGGGATATCGGTATAGCTGGTAGGTGTGTGTCGGGGGTGTGATGGTCATAGGTGTGTTCATCGCTGGCGTTTGTTAATGAATGCTGGCTACCGGCTTGAACCTGCAAACGCGACATTTCAATTTGGCGGCACCCCCATATGTGACATAAACGAACTTGTAAGCCCGCATGACGCATGCCTACACTGCCGGTGTCCACATGGCCGCCGGTATCAGCATTGTGCTGGTCGCGTGTCGAGCCGTACGTTCCATTCACGTCACAACGCGATCTACATATGTCAACGCGGCGCAGCTTCGTGGCCTTACTGGCATCATTGGCGCTGCCAGGCAGCTGGCAGCGACGTGCGCAAGCAGCTTATCCCGAGAGCCCCGTGCGAATCATTCTCGCCTTCCCCGGCGGCTCCGGCGACGCACAGTTGCGGATTCTCGCGAGCGTGCTCAACCGTTATCTCGGCGCGCCCGTGATCGTACAGCCGATGCCGGGGGCGAGCGGCAACATCGCGTCGGCCTACGTCGCGCGAGCACGCGGCGACGGCTATACGCTACTGTGGGGCGTGAGCACCTTCTTCGAAGTCAACCCCGTCATGTTCGCCGACGTCGGCTATCGCCTGGCTGACCTCCAACCGGTCAGCCTGCTCGCCGAACTTCCGTTCGTGCTGGTCGTCAATCCCTCATTGCCGCTACACTCGCTGAAGGACCTGATCGACTACGCGCGGCGCAATCCACATAAGCTGACCAATGCGACGGCCGGCATCGGCAGTCCCGTCGATCTCGCCGGGCGCGAGCTGATGTCGCGCGCCAACATCGATATCCTCCACGTCCCCTACAAGGGCGGCGGTGAAGATGCGCTCGCGGTACTCAGCGGTTTCGCCGACATGGAATTCGGCAGCGTGTCGGACGTGGCCGCGAACATTCGCGCGGGCAAGATGCGTCCGCTCGGCGTCACGAGCGTGCGGCGGCTCGAGCAGTTGCCCGACGTGCCGACGATCGCCGAGGCAGGGGTGCCGGGCTATGACTTCTCGGTCTGGAACAGCATCTGCGCGCCCGCGTCCACGCCGCAACCGGTCATCGACAGGCTGCATGCGGCCCTCGTCGAGAGTCTCGCCGACAGGCAGTTGCGAGCGGGCTTCGAGCAGCTCGGCTTCATTCCGATGTCGAGCACGGCCGGTGAGGTCAGCAAACGTATCGAAGCCGAGAGCCGACTCTGGCGCGCGATGCTCGCGCCGGTTCAGCAACATACGCAGAGCGGAAGCTGACCAGAGGCCCTGTCACCGGGCCATCGCCGCGCGGAATCAGTTCAGCGTCCCGACACCGGCATTCTTCAGGATCTTTCTCCACATATCCGTTTCGTCGCGGATGCGCCTGCGTAACTGATCGGGCGTGCTCGGCTCCACGGTGATGCCGCGCGCCCGCGCATAGGCCTGGATCCCGGGTGAGGCGAGCGCCTTGACGAGCCCGTCGTGCAGCCTGTCGATCACATCTTGCGGCGTGCCGGCCGGCGCGAGCAGCCCGTGCCACGTCGTCATCACATAGCCCGGTACACCCGCCTCGGTCATCGTCGGCACATCGGGAATCGGCGCGAGCCGGGTCGGCCCCGTCACGGCCAGCGGCCGCACCGTGTTCGCCTTGATGAAGCCGAGCGAACTCGACAGGCTGCCGAACACGAGATCGGCCTCGCCGGTCAGCACCGGCAACGCCGTGTTGCCGGGATAGGTGACGTTGACGGTTTTCGTGCCGGTGCGCGCCATGAAGAGCATGTTCGCGAGATATAGCGGGCTACCCACGCCGGCGGTCGACACGTTCAGCTTGCCGGGGTACTGTTTCGCGTACTCGATCAGCTGTGCGAGCGAATTGGCCGGCACTTTTGGATTGACGACAAGCACGAAGCCCGATTCGGCCATCAGCGAGATCGGCGCGAAATCCTTGTCGACCGAGAACGGCAGGTCGCGATAGAGCAGCGGATTGACGGTCAGTTGCGTGCCGAGTCCCCAGAGCAGCGTGTAACCGTCCTTCGGCGCATGCGCGACGAGCGCGGCCGCGATATTGCCCGCGGCGCCGGGCCGGTTCTCGATCACAACGGACGTGTTGAGCGTCTTGCCGAGTGCCTCGCCCACGGCACGCGCAAGCGGATCGGTTTCGCCGCCCGGCGGAAACAGCAGGATCAGGCGGATCGGATGGTCGGGATATTCGGCCAGAGCAGGCGTCATCATGCCCGATCCAATCAGACCGCACAGCAGGACAGCGAGGGCACGGCGCAGGCTGTGCATGATTGTCTCCTCAATAGGGCGTAGGCTTTGGCGGGCATCGCCTGCCCCGTGGCCCCGCTTGTTGTAACCGCGCGCTTCGCTCAGGCCGCCGCATCCGCCGGCGACGGTGCGCGCTTCCATGCCGGGTCGTCCATCACCGTCGCGCGATGCATTTCACGGCGATCGGTCGGCGGCGAATAGCGCAGGCCGCGATGAATCAGCGTGCGGTTGTCCCACATCACGAGGTCGCGCACAGTCCAGCGATGCGTGTAGACGAACTGCGGCTGCGTCGCGAACTCCATCAGCTCGCGCAGCAGGTCGCGGCCCTCGGGTATCGGCCAGTCGACGACGCGGCACGCATGCACGGACAGATAAAGCACCTTGCGCCCCGACACCGGATGCGTTTTCACGAGCCGATGAATCGACGGCTTCAGCGCGGCGCGCTCCGCTTCCGGGAACTCGGTGAAGCCGCACATCGCGCGGGTATGGAGGATGTCGAATTCCGCCGACAGATCCTCGATCGTTTCGCGCAGATCGTCGGGCAGCGCGTCGTACACGAGGCGCATGTCGCCGAACTGCGATTCCCCGCCGCGCGAGGGCACCGAGTAGTTGAGCAGGAAAGAGTAGCGCGCCGGGATCGGCTGATACGACTGATCCGAATGCCAGCGCCGGCTCACGAACGTGTTCATGCGGCGGTGGTCGCCCGCCTTGAAGGTCTCGTTGTCCCTGCCGATGTTCGAGATGTCGCTGATGCGCGGCTGCAGACGGTGTTCGTTCTGGCGCGTCGCGTATTGAACGGAAACCTGCACGGGGCCGAAGTTTTCGCTGAACGCGAGCAACTGGTCATCGTCGATCAGTTGGACGGGAAACACGAGCACGGGGTAGCGCGCAATCGTCTGGTCGAGCTGTTCGACGGTCTCCGCGGTGAGCGGTTGGCGCAGATCGAGACCGTGAATACGCGCCGCGATCGGTGGCTGGACTTCCTCGATCCTGAAGTTCATGTGTATGCCTCTGCTGTGTATGTCGGTTGTCTTGGTGCAATATCGCAGCCGCCGTGCGGCAGGCGCCGACGGCTCTGCACGATGGCGCTAGCGTAGGCGTGCACGGCCCGATGTCACAAGCGAGAATAAGTCACAGCCCGTGTGATGGAGAGCGTCCGGTGCGGGCCGCGGTCTGCTCGACGGCGCGAAGAACACGCGGCACACGCGAGGCCCAGGGCCGTCACGCGCGGCGTGACTTTAACTCGCTTGTGCCGCGCTTCGGAGACCACCTAGCATCAGTAAGTGACGCAGACCGGCATCGGCTCAGTAACCGACGCAGCGGTTCTACACAACGGCGCAATCACGCCACCAGCCACTTGAAAAGGGGACGACATGGATCTGGAACTGCGCGGCCGCACGGCACTCATCACCGGCGCGAGCGTCGGCATCGGCACCGGCATCGCGCGCGCGCTGGCCGCTGAAGGCGTGCGCTGCGCGATCGTCGCGCGCCGCCGCCCGTTACTCGACGAACTGGCCGACAGCATCGCCTCGAGCGGCGCGCCGAGGCCGGTCCCGATCGTCGGCGACCTGACGGACGAAGCCGATCTCTCGCGCATCTTTGCCGAAGCGAACGCGGTACTCGGCCAGGTCGATATCGTCGTGAACAACGCGGGCGGTTCACGACCCGCGCAGATCGACTGCGGCGAGGACGTCTGGGACGAGGCGTTCGCGCTCAACTTCACGGCGGCGCGCAAGCTCACGCATGCGGCGTTGCCGGGCATGCGTGCGCGCAAATGGGGGCGTGTCATCAATATCAGCGGCTCGATGGAGCCGCGCGGCATGAATCCGAGCGGGCCGGCCAAGGCGGCCTTGCATCTGTGGGCGAAAAGCCTGTCGCGCGAAGTGGCCGCCGACGGCATCACGATCAACACGATTCCACCCGGCCGCATCAACAGCGAGCAGATCGCGCAGCGCCTGCATCCAGACGACGAATCGAAACAGACCTTCATCTCACGCCATATCCCGATCGGCTATTTCGGCGATCCGCTCGATATCGGCTGTCTTGTAGCCTTTCTTGCATCGCCGCGCGCACGCTATCTCACCGGCGACGTGATTCCCGTCGATGGCGGCATGCATTACTACGCGCATTGAGCGTGAGCCGCCGGCACGTCGTTCACGTGCCGGCGTGGAACGTTTTCCCTTACAGACCCTGGCCGCTGTGTTCGCGCAGGAACGTCCGCACCTGGGCCACCGCTGACGGCACGACGTCGGCGGGTTCCTTCCAGGGGGTGAGGGTCAGCGCATGCGGAACCAACTCGGCGAGCTCACGCGCGATCACGGCCGGATGTTCGAGGTCGTTGCCGGGCAGGATGAGCATCGGCGTACCGCACGATGCGACGAATTCGCGCGTGACGCTCAGCACGAATTCACCGCTCCACATGCGCTGGCCGAAATCCGCGAGTTGGGCCGGCTTGAACCCGGCGTTTTTCGCGAGCAGATCGTTGGCCCATTTTCGCCACGAATTGGGCATCGTCTGACGGTTCGCTTCGTCGATGCCGATCGGCTGCTGTAGCACCAGCGAGGCGACGCGGTTGGGTGCGAGGCGCGCCAGATTCAGCGCATACGAGGCGCCGATGCAGCAGCCCATTACGTGGCAGCGCTCGATGCCAAGATGGTTGAGCAGCCCGAGGTGGTCGGCCGCGTACTGGTCCCACGGATTGCCGTCCGTCAGCGGGCCGCGCGAGGCTCCGGCGTTGCGCTGGTCGAGCGCGATCACGCGAAATTCGTCGTCGAAAATCTCCGTGGGATTGAACGCCATGCGCTGCCAGTCGGCGATCGTCGCGCGCATACCGCCCGGCGGCAGCAACAGCAACGGAAAGCCGCGGCCACGCTGTTCGTAGTGGATGAAGACATCGTCTTTCTGATAGATCGTCATGCGGTTCCCCGTCGGATGGACCCGCGCGTTTCGGCTTGCGTGAATCCGCGTCTATGCGCGCCGGCCTGTTAGCAGTTCCTGGCTGGATGTTCGACGATGAAGATCACATGCCGGCCCGGCGGGCGGCAAGCCGTTTTTTTGCACGCCGCTCATGATCTTTCGGTACATCGTGAGAGGCATGCCGTGATCGCACATCGGTCGTGACATAAACTCGCTTGTCGCAGCCCTTTCAGCTCCTTACGATGGTGCACGCCTGTTTGCGCGATAGCGCACGAGGCAACGACGGCACGCGCAGGCGAACCGCTCATACCGGCTCGCGGCAATGCTGCCGGACCATCACGAAGCGTCCGCGACGGCCTGCATCGGCACGCCGCGACAGGGCAAGGAGACGCGCGATGATCTCGCGACGGAATGTGCTGCGCGCACTGGCCGCGTCGGGATGTCTCGGCTGGCGCGTAGGCGCGCGGGCGGCCGGGTATCCCGATGCACCGGTGCGTCTGGTGTTGCCTTACACGGCAGGCTCGGACGATGTGCAGGCGCGGCTCGTCGCGCGCACGCTGGGTCGCTATCTCGGCCAGCCGGTGGTGGTCGAGGCCCACCCCGGCGCGGGCGGCAACATTGCCGCGCACTACACCGCGCAAGCCTCCCCCGACGGCTACACGATGCTGTTCGCGATCAACAGCCTGCTCGAGGTCAACCCGCTCATGTATCGCGATCCGGGATTCAACCCGGCCACCGATTTCACCCAGATCAGCCCGCTTGCCGAGCATCAGTTCATGCTCGTGATCAATCCGCACGTGCCGGCGACGACGGTGCGCGAGTTGATCGATTACGCGAAGAAGAATCCGGGCAAGCTCACCAACGCGACCGCCGGCGTCGGCAGCGCGCTCTATCTCGCGGGCATGCTGTTCATGACGAAAGCGGCCGTCACGATGGTCAACGTGCCCTACAAGGGCGGTGCCGACGATACGCTCGCGGTGCTTGCCGGCGACGTGAATATGGAGTTCGGCGGCATCCCGAACGTCGCGCCGTACGTGAAGGACGGCCGCCTGCGCGCGCTTGCCGTGAGCGGCACGCAACGCTCGCCGCTGTATCCGGACATCCCCACGGTCGCGGAAGCCGGCGTACCGGGCTTCGACTTCACCGCGTGGAGTTCGCTGGCCGTGCCCGCCGCGACGCCCGCATCCGTGGTGCAGACCTTGCGCGCGGCGGTGGCGAAAACGATGGCCGACGCGGACCTGAGGCGCGATCTCGACAAGCTCGGCTTCGTACCGCTGTCGGGCTCGGGCGACGACCTGAGCCGCCGCATCGAAACGGAAAGCGCGCAGTGGCGCCTGGTGTTCGAGCATGCCGGCATCAAGCCGTCTTGAGCACAACGCCTTCTCTATTGCTCGTGCCTCGCTGCCGCCAACGTTCGAGTCTCACTGTCCGTCCTTCTCACACGCCGTGTGATCTAAATTAGCTTGTGAGCGCGGTGTGCGCACCTCTACGATAGCCGCAGCGAGTCCCATCCCACGGGATCGAGGAGGAGATATGGGCTTTACCGTCGAAGTCGTGCACCCGCTGCTTGCCGCGCGCATTCATGGACTGGACCTGAGCAATCCTGTCTCGCTCGAAGATGTCGAAGCAATCGAGCAGGCAAGCGGACGCTACCCGGTACTGATCTTTCCAAAGCAGGAGATCACCGACGATCAGCTACTGGGGTTCAGCGCGAATTTCGGGCCGGTGCATACGGCCATGTCGTATCAGACGCGCAAGCACGAGCATCGCCTGCAGCCGAAGATCACCGACATCTCGAACGTGGGCAAGGACAACCAGACTTTCCGGCGCGGCGATAACCGCCGCATGAACACCTTCGTCAGCAAGCGCTGGCATACCGATGCGTCGTATGAGCCGATTCCGGCGCACTATTCGTTCCTGCTCGCCTATACGGTCGCGAAGCAGGGCGGCGAGACGCAGTTCGCCGACATGCGCGCGGCCTATGACGAGATGCCCGAGGATCTGCGGCCCGTCGTCGAGGATCTGAGTTGCGAGTACAACATCCTGTGGGCGCGCATGCTGAGCGGCTATACCGAGTTCCCCGACGACGAGCGCGCGAAGCTCGCGCCGTCACGACATCCGCTTGTGCGCCGTCATCCGGTCTCGGGCCGCAAATCGCTGTATCTGTCCGGGCATGCGACGCATGTAGTCGAGTGGCCGGTTCCCGAGGGCCGCGACCTGCTGCGCGAACTGATGGAGTACGCGACGCAGCCTCAGTTCGTCTATACGCATCGCTGGTCGGTGCGCGATCTGGTGATGTGGGACAACCGCGTGCTGATGCATCGCGGCCGCCGCCATATTCCGGAAACCGATCCGCGCGAGATGCACCGCGCGACCGTGATGGACGATCCGGCATGGACGCGCGAGGAGAGCGTGGGCGCGTGAGCGCTCGCGCGGGACGCGTTCCCGCGCGAGCGGCGCGTCGTGCGTAGCGCACCGCGACGGGCTTATTGCGGCTTGATTCCCGTCATGTTGAAAAGATCGCGCCACATCGGCGCTTCAGCCTGAATGCGGCGCTCGATCTCTTCGGGCGAACTGCTGAGCGGCGCGAAGCCTAGCTTCTCGAGGCTGCGCCTGACGTCGTCCTCGGCGATAGCCTTGACGACCGCGTCGTGCAGCTTCGCGACGACGGCGTCGGGTGTCGCCTTCGGCACGGAGATGCAGTTCCATACCGCGAACTCGTAGCCGGGCAGCCCGGCTTGCGCAATGGTCGGCACGTCGGGCAGCACCGTGACGCGCCGCCGCCCCGTCACGCCGAGCGCCCGCAGCTTGCCGGTGGCGAGGTGCGGCAATACGTTCGGCACGCCGCCGAACTCCATGTCGGCAAATCCGCCCAGCACCGCGACGGTATCCTCGGCGCCCCCCTTGTAGGGCACGTTCTCGATGTTCACGTGCGCTTTCGACGTAAATTCGAGCGCCGCGAGATAGAGGTTGCTGCCGACGCCCGCGGTCGCGTTCGTCAGCTTGCCCGGATTCTTCTTCGCGTAGTCGATCAGTTCGGGCACCGAGTGTGCCGGCACGGACGGGTTGACGACCAGCACGAACTGCTGCTCGGACAGCAGGCTCACGTGACGGAAGCCTGTTGGCGAAAAGCCCGGGTCGCGGTAAAGCAGCGGATTGGCTTCGAAGATCGCGCTGATGCCGAGCAGCATCGTGTAGCCATCGGGCGCCGAGTTCGCGACGTAGTGGGCCGCAATGTTGCCTCCCGCGCCCGGATGCGCCTCGACGATCACGGGCTGCTTCAGATATGCCGACAGCGCTTTTGCGACGATGCGCGCCTGCACGTCGTCCGATCCCGCCGCATACGGATTGATGAAGCGCAACGGACTCGAGGGGTAGTCGGCCGCGCGCGCGTCGAGCGTCCAGCCGGCGCCAAGCAGCACCGGGGCGCCAAGCGCGGCCAGGAAATCACGTCGTCTCATCATCGCGGTTGGTCTCCTGCCGGGTCGGTCAAGGTGGTCTTTTTTTGCATGCGCGCCGGCATGGCTGCGGCACGCTGCCCATTGTGATGATGCTAGGCAGTCGGCCTGCCTCGTGACAAGCGAGATTAAGTCACGTGAAGGGTGACACAGGCACGCCACCACGCAGTCCCGCCGGCTCGAACGACACCTGTGACGCTTGCCGTACCGGTGACGCAGGCCGTGCAAAAAAGTCTCTTGCGGGTGGCGGTGCGCTATGCGAGCGTGTCTGGCGACCCGGCGAGACGTTGCGCTCGCTTGGGGCGGCCTGGCTGCGCGGGCAGTACGCGTGGCGTTTTTTTCTTTCGCGACCGGCGTCGAGGCCCACCACGAACATGTTCAGCGTCCCGAAAATCCAGACCGAAGTTTTCGCGCGGCTGCCCGACAGTTTGCGCGTCGTCGATCATCCGGAAGTGCGCTTCGGGCTCGCGCGCGATTCGTTTCTCGAAGGCCCGGCGTTCGATCGCGACGGCAACCTCTATTGCGTCGACATTCCGTATGGCCGCATTTTCCGGGTCGGATGCGATAGCCGCTTCGAAGTCGCGTGCCAGTACGATGGCCGGCCCAATGGACTCGCGATTCATCGCGACGGGCGCATCTTCATCGCCGACCAGCTGCGCGGCATCCTCGCGCTGGACCCTGCGCGCGGCGTCATCGAAACGATCGTGGAAAGGGACGGCTACGAACCGTTTCGCGGACCGAACGATCTGATCTTCGACCGCGAGGGAGAGCTGCTGTTTACCGACCAGGGCCAGTCGGGGCTAGATCGGCCCTATGGCGTGCTGTATCGGCTGCATGCCGACGGGCGGCTCGAACGTTTGCTCGAAAATATCCCGAGCCCGAACGGGCTTGCGTTGAGCCCCGATGAACACACGGTGTATCTGGCCGTCACGCGCGCCCACGCGATCTGGCGCGCGCCGCTCGACGGCTCCGGCAACGGCGCGGTCGCGCGCGTCGGCAACTATATCCAGCTGTCGGGCGGCACGGGGCCGGACGGCGTCGCGTCGGCGCACGATGGCGGCCTTGCCGTCGCCCATATTGGTTTCGCGACCGTCTGGCTGTTCGATCGCCTCGGCGAGCCGGTCGCGCGGGTACAGTCATGCGCGGGTGTGCAGCCGACCAACGTGGCATTCGACCCGCGCGACGACAACATGCTCTACATCACCGAAGCGGCCTCGGGACAGATCCTGCGCGCGCGCGTACCGATGCGTGGCGCGGTGCTGTATTCGCATGCGTGACGGTCCGCTGTCGCGCCTGGTCCGGTGAGCTGCCGCGCCTGAACGGCAACTGCGTTCAGACTTCGCTCGCGGTCGCGGCCTTCGCACGGCGCGACCACGTGAGATCGTCGAGCGTCGTCGCGCGATGCATCTCGCGGACGTCCGTCTCGGGGATATGCGGGCGGCCGCGATGCATCAGCGCGCGGTTGTCCCACATCACCAGATCGCGGACCGACCAGTCGTGCGTATAGACGAACTGCGGCTGCGTTGCGAACTCCGTGAGTTCTCGCAGCAGGTCGCGTCCCTCGGGTTCGGGCCAGCCCACCACGTGCGACGCGTGGCTCGACAGATACAGCGATTGGCGGCCCGAGATCGGATGCGTGCGCACGAGCTTGTGGATGCATGGCGCGAGCGCCTTGCGCTCTTCGTCGGGGAAATCGTAAAAGCCGGCCGCCGCGCGCGACTGCATGATGTCGTAGTGGCAGTCCAGATCTTCGACCACGGCGCGCAGGTGCGCGGGCAACGCGTCGTAGGCCGCGCGCATGTCGGCGAACTGCGTCTGGCCACCGAGCGCCGGCACGACGTACGACAGCAGCATCGAATAGCGCGCGGGCAGCGGCAGATACGAGGCATCCGAATGCCAGCGCCGGCTCGTCAGGTTGTTCATGCGGCGGCGGTCGCCGGCACGGAAGGTCTGGTTATCCTTGCCGAGGTTCGAGATGTCGTTGATCATCGGCGCGAGACGATGGTCCTCCGGCCGTGTCGTGTACGACACGGCCACCTGCAGCGGGCCAAAGTTGGCGGCAAACGCCAGCAACTGGTCGTCGTCGATGTACTGCCGCGGGAAAATCAGCACGGGGTAGTGGCCGCTCGCCTGTTCGATCTCTGTGATCCGCTCTTCGCTGAGCGGTCGCGACAGATCCAGGCCGTGGATTCGCGCGGCGATTAACGGATGGGCGGCTTCGACGGTCAGGCTCATGATGTTCCTTGTAACGATGATGTCCCTCGCCCGCGACCTCCCGCGCACGACGCGTGCGCGAGCCCCGCGACGGGGATTGATGTCATCGTATGCGCCGGTGATCGCGAGTCACAAGCGAGATTAAGGAACAGTGCGTGTGAGGTGGCTTGTCGGGCGCGCGAGAGGGCGTGGCGCGCGGACATGACCGGTACGCGCGAACGGCGAGCCGCTCGCGCTGCTAGATCATTTCGGCGTGCTCGTTGTATTCGACTTCCGCGACCGTCTTGCGCACTTCAGCTTTCAGCCATTCGGAGAAATGCACGATCGCCGGCTGGCCCGATTTCATTTCGGTGTGCACGAGGTAGTACGAGCGTCCGGTCTTGCCCCGCTGCTGGAATACCGGCTGCAGGCGCTTGTTGCGGATGTCCTCCTGCACGAAGATCGTCTGCGCCATCGCGAGCCCGAGGCCGTCGATGGCCCCTTGATACGCGAGCCCCGAATATTCGAGCCGCAGCCCCTTGTAGCCGTCCACGCGCGTCGCGCCGTTCGCCTTGAGCCAGCGCTGCCAGTCGTCGTAGCGCGCGGCGGCATGCAGCAGCAGGAACGGTTCGAGATCGTCGGCGTTGTTCAGTTCGTGTCCCGCGAGCAGCGCTGGACTGCCAACCGGAATCAGTTCCTCGTAGAACAGGTGCTCGCACACGAGCCCCGGCCAGTCGCCGGTGCCGAGCCAGATCGCGACGTCGATGTTCTCGTCGCCCGGCGAGACCGGCTCATGCGCGCTCTCCACCTGCAACGTGATCTCGGGGTACATCTTTTTGAAACGCGCGAGGCGCGGGATCAGGAAGCGCATCGCGAAAGTGGACAGCACGCCGATGCGCAACGACGCGTTGTCGGGCTGCGCATAGAAATACTCGGCGGTCGCTTCCTGGATCTGATCGAACAGGATCTGCAGCCGCGACGCGTAGGCGGCCCCGCGCCTGGTCAGCACGACCTGCTGATGACCGCGCTCGAAGAGCTTCGCGTTGAGGTAATCCTCGAGCTTCGACACGTGCCGGCTGATCGCGCTGTGCGTGACACATAGTTCGTCCGCCGCGCGGGTCATGCTCTGATTGCGCGCGGCTGATTCGAAGGCGCGCAGCGCGTTGAGGGAAGGTAAGCGGCGTTTTGGCATTGTGTGTCTCCTCACCATGCTGTCCAGCGCAAAGGCTTGCGCGTGAATAGCCGTGATGTGACATCGATGAACGGGGCGCGCCAGCAGATTTGCATGCGTGCCGGCTGGGTCAGGCACGCGCGTGTGACAAAAACAGACTCGCACCCGCGCACGCAATAATCAAGGTAGGGTTTCCATTGACCGGGTTATGGATAAGGCCTTCCGTCGAGAATGGTCATAGCGGCTGTTCCAAAAAGTGTCTTGCCGCACGTTCTGGCGGCGTGTGATTCTTGGTCATGGCAAGCAATGTGGCATGCGTTGCAAAGAGCGCGCGGAGTCTTCCGTTCGCATGCAAACGCGCCCATCGCGAACGTGCCTTTCCTCGCGTGAATCGACGCGCCGTTCAGACAGGAAATCGAGCCCATGAGCACAGTCGACGCAGTCGTAGGCAGCGGAGAATTTAGCTATCGGATCGTCGAAGACTGGGGAAAATTGCCGGACGGCTGGCAGCTCGAGGACGTGGCGGCGGTGGGTGTCGACAGCAAGGACCAGGTGTTCGTGTTCCATCGCGGTGAGCATCCGGTAATCGTGTTCGATCGCGACGGAAATTTCGTGCGCGCGTGGGGCGACGACGTGTTCGTGCACGCACACGGCATCCATATCGGGCCGGACGACATGGTGTATCTCACCGACGACTACGATCACTGCGTGCGCAAGTGCACGCCCGACGGCAAGGTATTGCTGACCATCGGCATTCCGGGGGAGCCCGCGCCCTACATGAGCGGCACGCCGTTCAACCGCTGCACGCACACGGCGCTTTCGCCGCGCGGCGACATCTATGTGTCGGACGGCTACGGCAATGGCCGCATCCATCGGTATTCGCCGGACGGCAAGCCGATCCGCTCGTGGGGCGAGCCCGGCTCGGGCAAGGGTCAGTTCAATCTGCCGCACAACATTTCCTGCGACGAGGACGGCTGGGTGTACGTCGCCGATCGCGAGAACCACCGCATTCAGGTCTTCGACGGCAACGGCCGCTTCGAGACGCAGTGGCACAACCTGCACCGGCCCTGCGGCATGTACATGCCGGCCGGCAAATGTCCGCTGTGTTATGTCGGCGAGACGGGACCTTACTACGCATTCAATCGCGGCGCGCCGAATCTCGGTCCGCGCGTGAGCATCCTGTCGAACCAGGGCGAACTGCTCGCGCGTCTCACGACCACGCCGGCCGCCGGCACAGGGCCGGGACAGTTCCTCGGACCGCATGGGCTCGCGGTCGATTCGCACGGCGACATTTACATCGGCGAAGTCTCATACACCGCATGGCCGTCGCTCTTTCCCGGCGTCGAAGCGCCGCCGGGGCTGCGCTGCCTGCAGAAATTCGAAAAGATCACGGCCTGACGGCCACTGCTGCCCGGTCGCCCAGCGCCGCGCCACGCGCGGAGCCGGAACGTGAAGACCGACGGCCGCCGGCGCCGCGGGGCGCCATTACTCATCACGGAGGCACTATGCAAACCCTGACCACCTCGACGACCGAACTGCTGCCTGAAGTTTCGCGCTTTCTCGACAGTGCACTGCTGGGAGGCGTAGTCGGCGGGCGAGACGTCACCGCGGCCGACGGCGCGACCTTCGAGACGCTCGATCCGGGCACCGGAGAACGGCTCGCGACGGTGACGGCGATGAGCGCCGCGGACATCGATCGCGCGGTCGGTGCCTCCAATGAGGCCTTCGCGCGCTCGGGCTGGGCCACGATGCCCGTCAACGAGCGCGCGGTGTGGCTGCACCGGCTCGCCGACGAACTCGAGAAGCGCAAGGCAATCATCGGACAGATCGAAGCGCTCGATGCAGGCAAGGTCGAGCAGCAGGCGCGGGGCGACGTGCAGACCTTCGTCGATACGATGCGCTATTTCAACAACCTCTCGCTGAACGTGCAGCGCCGCTCGGCAGTACCGGTTTCCGGCTATGAAGCGTGGACCACGCGCCAGCCGTGGGGCGCATGCGGCTTCATCGTGCCGTGGAATTTTCCGCTCGTGCTGATCGGCTGGAACATCTCGCCGGCGCTCGCGGCAGGCAATACCGTCGTCATCAAGCCGGCCGAGGATACGCCGCTGTCGGCCATCTATCTCGCGCGGCTCGCTCGCGAGATCGGTTTCCCCGACGGCGTGATCAATGTCGTCACGGGCTATGGCGAGACGGCGGGCGCGGCGCTCGCGGGCCATCCGGGACTGCGCCGCATGTCGTTTACCGGTTCGCCCGAAGTCGGCCGGCTCGTCGCCGAAGCGTGCGGCCGCAACCTCGTGCCGTGCAAGCTCGAACTCGGCGGCAAGGGCGCGGCAGTCGTGTTCGACGACGTCGACATCGAAGACACCGCGAACCAGCTTGCACGCGCCATCACGTTCCACACGGGACAGGTCTGCTGCGATGCGACACGCTGGCTCGTGCACGAATCGATCTACCAGCGCTTCGTCGACGCGAGCGTGGCGGCCCTGCAGCGCACGACGATCGGCTACCAGCTCGACGCCGGCTCGCAGATGGGGCCCGTCGTCAGCGCGAAACAGCGGGAGCGCGTGCTCGGCTATCTCGAACGCGGCAGGCAGGAGGGCGCGCATACGGTCCTCGAAGGGGGCGTGGCGAGCGTGCCTGGTCGCGGCGGGTTCTATGTGAAACCGGCGCTGCTGGCGGGACCGCTCGGCAACGTGGCGGCGCGCGAGGAAATCTTCGGACCCGTCGCGTATCTTGCGCCGTTCAAGGACGAGTCGCAGGCCGTCGAGCTCGCCAACCGCACCGACTATGGGCTCGCCAATAGCGTGTGGAGCCGCGATCTGACCCGTGCGTCGCGCGTCGCCGAGGCGATGGTGGCCGGCAACAGCTGGATCAACGCGCATAATCTGTTTCCGCTCGGCGTGCCGTATGCCGGGGTGAACAAGAGCGGCATGGGCGGCGGCGTCAACAGCATGGAGACGCTGTTCGACTATTGGCGCAGCCAGTCGATGGTGCGTCCGATCAACTGAGTCGCCGGTGCTACGCGCGTGCTCGAAATTCGCACGGCCGCTGTGACATAAATGACGTTGCGGCGGCAAGCCCGCTTACGCACACTTGACCGGAATAGCCCGCCATCGCGGCGCGAGGTGCGCAAGACACGCCAAGGAAGCGCGAAGAATCGGGACAAGGCAGTGAAAAGCACAAAAAGGCAGGGAAAACTCGGGAGACAGAGTGGCTATTCCAGACGCAGACGCAACCCCAAACGCAACCCGCATCGCGCACACCGTTGCCTTGCTGCTCGGTGCCCGGCGCGCGAGCAGCACCCTGGCGACGCTTGCGCAGCCCTATGCGCCTGATTCGCTCGACGAAGCGTTCGCGGTGCAGCGCGAGATGACGCGCCAGCTTGGTGCGCGTATCGGCGGCTGGAAAGTCGGCTACGCGCCCGGTGCGCGCGTCACGCATGCGCCGATCTATCAGGACGTCTGTCTCACGAGCGGTGCGTCGATTCATCTCCCCTATGCCGAGGCGCCCGCCATCGAGGGCGAGGTCGCCTTCGTGCTGGGTCGCGACGTGCCGGTGCGCGGCACGCTGTATGCCGATGAGGAAATCGCCGACGCGATCGACGAAGTGTGCGCCGCGATCGAAGTCGGCGCGCCGCGCCTGCGCAACTTCATGGAAGCGCCGATCGAGCACAAGCTTGCCGACAACATGGGCAACGGCGCGCTGATTCGCGGCAGCGGCACGCGCGCCTGGCACGCGATCGATCTCGCGGCGCTGCACGTGCGCGTCGAGATCGACGGCCGTGTCGTGACCGATCTGATCGGCGGCAACAGCGCCGGTAATCCTTTCAATGCACTGGTCGCGCTCGTCAATGCACCGTACCGGCGCGAGCCGTTGCAGGCGGGCCAGATCGTGATCAGCGGCACCTGCACGGGCATCTACGCGGGCCATGCGGGCAACGAAGCAAAGGTCGTGTTCGACGGGCTCGGCGAAGCCCGCGTCACGCTCGTATAACCCCCGCGCGGGCCGCATCAGCGACAGGCAATATGCGGATGCGGTGCGCGCCGAACCGGAAAGAGGAACGCCTTCGATGGGATCCCTGACTCAACGCGAGCGCCTGCGCGCGATTCTGAAGAGTGAACGTTGCGTGACCATGGCGACGGTGTTCGATCCGATCTCCGCGCGTCTTGCCAGCCAGCTCGGCTACGAGGCCGCGCTGATGGGCGGATCGCTGGCTTCGTACGCGGTGCTCGGGGCGCCCGACCTGATCCTGCTGACGTTGAGCGAACTCGCGGAGCAGGTGCACCGCTGCACGCGCGTCTCCGACGTGCCGCTCGTCGTCGACGGCGATCACGGCTACGGCAACGCACTCTCCGTGATGCGCACGGTGCACGAACTCGATCGCGCGGGCGCGGCGGCGGTCACCATCGAAGACACGCTGCTGCCGCGTCCTTTCGGCCCCTCCGGCACGGTGCGGCTGTCGCCGTTCGACGAAGCGGTGGCGAAGATCGAGGCCGCCGTCGCCGCGCGCGGCGACTCGGACGTGCTGGTGATGGGACGCACGAGCGCGGCCACCGTCAACGGTATCGAGGACGCACTCGCGCGCTTCAAGGCGTTCGAGGCGGCGGGCGTCGACGCACTGTTCCTGCCGGGGCCGCGCAGGCGCGAGGAGATCGACGCGATTTCCGCAGCCGTGAAGCTGCCGCTGCTGATGGCGGGCGCGCCCGCGCCGCTGTGCGATCCCGCTTACCTGGCGATGCGCCGCGTGAAGGCATGGTCGGCCGGTCATCAGACGTTTTCGGTGGCGCTCAAGGCGCTTCACGACAGCATGCAGGCGGTGAAGGCCGGCGCGCTCTCGCTGGAGCTGCCGGATCAGGCGTCGAAAGCCTTGCTCGAGGAGGCGACGGGCGTGCCCGCGTTCGACGCGCTGACGCGCCGCTTCCTCGGCGCGTCGTAGCAGGAGAGCACACGATGAGTTCACAGACAGCACAGACGGAAGAGGGCGGCGCGATCGACTACGTCAATACGAAACGCCGGGACTATTACAGCGGCATGCTGATGCTGCTGGTCGGGCTCGGCGCGATATACGACGGCGTGCGCTACAACATCGGCAGCCTGAGCCAGATGGGCTCGGGCTTCTTTCCCGTTGCGGTCGGCGCGGCGCTCGCCTGCACGGGCATCGCGATCGCGCTCGTGGCGAAATGCACGCCGGCGCAGCAGGGCGAGCGCAAGCTGCCGCCCGAGGGCAAGGCGTGGTGCTTCATTCTCGGCAGCCTCGTCGCGTTTATCGTGCTCGGCCACTACGGCGGCTTGCTGCCGGCGACCTTCGCGGTCGTGTTCATCTCGGCGCTAGGCGATCGCCAGAACACCGTGTGGCGGGCGCTCCTGCTCGCGGTAGCGATGACCGGGCTGTGCGTGGCGGTTTTCTGGTGGGCGCTGTCGCTGCAGTTTCCGTTGTTTCAATGGGGCTAGACAACCATGACCCAGTCTCTCCTCGATCTCTGGTACGGCTTTGGCGTCGCGCTCGAGCCGCACAATCTCGCATGGTCGTTTTTCGGCGTGGTGGTCGGCAACCTGATCGGCGTGCTGCCCGGCATGGGGCCGCTCTCCGCCATCTCGATGCTGCTGCCGCTCACCTACACGATGCACCCGGTGCCCGCGATCATGATGCTGGCTGGCATCTTCTACGGCTCGCAGTACGGTGGCGCGATCGGCGCGATCCTGCTGAATCTGCCATGCCACCCGCCGCACGCGGTGACCTGTCTCGACGGCTATCCGCTCACGCGCCAGGGCAAGGGCGGCACGGCGCTCGGCATCGCGATGATCTCGTCTTTTTTTGCGGCCTCGTGCGGGATTGCGCTGATGGTCTTCGCGTCGCCGCTGCTCGTCAGCGTCGCCTTCAAGTTCGGGCCGGCCGAACTGTTCTCGATCATGCTGCTAGGCCTGCTCGCGGGCGGCACGATGTCGCGCGGGCCGGTGTTGAAGGGCGTGGCGATGACGCTCTTCGGGCTGTTGATCGGCATCGTCGGCACCGACGTCAATACGGGCACAATGCGCTTCACGTTCGGCTTTGCGCGGCTCGGTGACGGCGTCGAAATCGTCGCGCTCGCGCTCGGCCTGTTCGGCGTGGCCGACTTCCTGCGCAACGTCAACCGGCTACAGGTAGTGAGCGGCGGGGCGCGGGTGCGGCTGCGCGACATGCGGCCGAGCCGGAAGGAACTGAAGCAGGCGTTTTGGCCGATGGTGCGCGGCACGTCGATCGGCGCGCTGTTCGGTGGCATGCCGGGGACCGGATCGACGATCACGACTTTCATCGCCTACGCGCTCGAACAGAAAATCTCGCGCAATCCGAAGAAGTTCGGACAGGGCGCGATCGAAGGCGTGGCGGCGCCGGAAGCCGCGTCGCATTCGAAAACCCAGGTCGACTTCATCCCGACCATGAGCCTGGGCATTCCCGGCGACGCGGTGATGGCGCTGATTCTCGGCGCGCTGATGATCCAGGGCATTCAGCCCGGCCCACAACTGATCACCGATCACGCCGATCTGTTCTGGGGGCTCGTCGCGAGCTTCTGGGTTGGCAACATCCTGCTGATATTGCTGAACGTGCCGCTGATCGGCATCTGGGTGAAGTTTCTGCGCATGCCGTACCGCTACCTGTTTCCGTCGGCGCTGCTGTTCATCGCGGTCGGCGTGTACAGCACCAACAACAGTCTGTTCGAGGTCGGCGAGGTGCTGGCGTTCGGCGTGATCGGCGCCGTGTTGCTCGCGCTCGAATTTCCGGTCGCGCCGATCCTGCTCGGCTTCGTGCTGGGTCCGATGGTCGAAGACAACTTCCGGCGCGCGGTGCTGCTCTCGCGAGGCGATCTCGGCGTCTTCATCCAGCGGCCGATCAGCGCGGTCTTCATTAGCGCGTCGGCATTGCTGATCCTGTTGCAGGTCGGTTTTGCGATTCGCGGCGCGGTGCGTCGGCGCAGGGCGCGGCCGAAGAAGTTTCGTATGACGGGCTCGTCGCACGCGACCTCACAGGACAACGTATAGGACGCCCGCTGCGAACGCGGCGAGCCCCGCGCGGGCCGCCCGCCGCCATGACGACAGGGCGGCGGGGCGGCCGCGCATCAGGGCGGCAACACGAACTGAACAGGTCGGGAGACACATTCATGCTGACGCGGCGCCGGCTTCTGATATCACTGGGGTCCCTCGGTGCTCCGCTGCTGCTCGGCGGGATGCCGGCGGCGCGCGCCGACTATCCGGACAGTCCGATTCGCATCATCATCGCGTTTCCGGCCGGAGCCGGCGAAGCCGAGGCGCGCATCGTCGCCAAACGGCTCGGCGAGGTGCTCAAACAGTCGGTGATCGTCGACGCGCATCCGGGCGCCGGCGGCAACATCGCGGCGGCCTACGTCGCGAAATCGCGCGGCGACGGCTATACGTTGCTGCTCGGCGTGAGCACGTTCTTCGAAACGAATCCGATGATCTACAAGGACATCGGCTATCGGCCCGCCGATCTGCAACCGGTCAGCGCGATCTCCGAGCAGCCGTTCGTGCTGGTCGTCAATTCGTCGCTGCCCATTCATTCGCTGCGGGAGTTGATCGCGTATGCGAAGCAACGCCCGGGCAAGGTGACGAATGCGACAGCGGGGCTCGGCAGTCCGCTCGATCTGATCGCGAAGGAGTTCATGGTGCGCACCGGCGCACAGATTCTGAACGTGCCGTACAAGGGCGGAGGCGAGGACACGCTAGCCGTGCTCGGCGGGTTCGCCGACATGCTGTTCGGCGGTGTTGCCGATGTGATGGGAGGCATCCAGTCGGGCAAGATGCGCGCACTGTGCGTGACGGGCAACCGGCGTCTGCCGCATTTCCCCGATCTGCCGACTATCGCCGAGGCCGGGCTGCCGGGTTACGACTTCACGGTCTGGAACTGCCTGTCGGTGCCGTCGTCGACGCCGCCCGCGATTGTCGAAAAGCTCCATTCGGCAATTGTGACGACGATGACTTCGCCTGAAGTGCAGACCGGTTTCGACCGGATCGGCTTTTTCCCGACCAGCAGCAGCGGCGAAGAATTGTCGAAGCGGATTGTGTCGGAGACGGAAGTATGGCGCACGGTGCTAAAGAAGTCGGCGGCGTTGCGGCAACAATGAGCATGAGCCGGCACGCGATTTAGCGGGCTGGTTGGCCGATGGGGAGGGCGCGTGGAATTTTCACGCCTCCTTACTCCTTACGACAGATCGCAAGCGAAGTTCGGCTCCGCGAGTCCGCGCACACCGGGCTTGATCGCGAGCAGACCGCCCGCCAGCGGTTGCCTCGCCAGCTCTTCCTGCGACAGGCGCTGCGAAGCGGTCGTAATGTACAGGATGTCGAGATCGGGGCCGCCGAATGTGCAGCTCGTCGGATTCTGCACCGGCATCTCGATGACGCGCTCGATGCCGCCGTCTGGTGCATAGCGCGTGACGCGCCAACCGCCGTATTCGGCGATCCAGATGAAACCCTCTTCATCGACGGTGGCGCCATCGGGCACGGCGGGCAGCGTAGTTCGCGCGAACTCGCGGCGCTCGCCGGGTGTGCCGGAGTCAGGATCGAGCGCGTAAGCGAAGATCGTCTGCAGATCCGAGTCGGCGCAGTACATCGTAAGGCCGTCGGGGCTGAAGCAGGTGCCGTTGGGCACCCGCGCGCCGGTCGCGACACTTGTGACGCCGCGGCCGTCGACGCGATACAGCTCGCCGACCGGTTCGCGGGTGCGGTCATTCATCGTGCCGACCCAGAAGCGGCCCTGCCGGTCGCATTTGCCGTCGTTGAAGCGCAACGCGGGATCTTCGGCGCGCTGCTTCGTGATCCGAGTCAGCTCGCCTGTGCGGGTGTCGAGATAATGCAGCGAACGCGAGGCGACGAGTACGCGGCCGTCGCCGCACAGCGCGATCGAGCCGACCAGGTCGGGCATCGGCCAATAGCGCATCGCATCGGTGGCCGGATGCCAGCGCTGGATCGCGGGCCGGCGGATGTCGATCCAGTACAGCGCCTGCTCGGCTTCACTCCATAACGGGCATTCGCCAAGGATATCGACGGTTTGCGTGACGCGTCGGATGGCACTCATGTTCGCCTCGCTGCGCTGGGATCATAGGGGAAAAGCGCACGGACAGGATGGGTCCGCGCTCCGATTCTACGAGTCCGTCACAGGCACTCAAGCGCAATAAACGCACACCCGATGTGACCTCGTAATGTGGGATCGCGGCGCGCGAGGTCAATGGCGGGTGTTTTCGCTGCGCAGGATCTCGACGAATTTGTCCGCGTGATTGCCTTCGCGATCGAACGCGGAGCGCACGATGCACGGCGTGAGCGTGATCGGCTGGGTAAGCGGCCGCACGACGAGATCGGCCCATGCCCCCGCGTTCGCCGTGTATTCATCGACGATCGCGATGCCGGCGCCCGTCCGGACGAGCGAGCACGAGACGTCGGTCTGGAATACGTCGATGCGCGAGCGCAGGTCGAGCCCGGCGTCGCGGAAAGCCGCGGTCACGATCTTGCCGAACAGGATGCCCGGGTGATGAGCGATGAGCGGGTAGCGCGCCACGTCGGCAAGCGACAGCGACGGCTGGTGTTCGAGCGCATGCCCCCGCGGCAGCACACAGGCCATTTTGCCGGACGTGAACACCTCCACTTTGAGATTGTCGTGCTGGATCGGCATCACGGCGACCGCGACGTCGACCTTGTTGCTGAGCACTTCCATCGCCATGTCGTTGAGCAGCGTCGTGTGATAGACGACACGGATCTTCGGATAGCGCGCCACGAAGCGGGAGATGGCAAGCGGCATCATCGAGTGGCTGAGACACGGGCTCGACGACAGATTCAGTGTGCCCGTCGCGCCTCGTGCAAGATCGCGTGCGAAGTTGTTCACCTGTAGGGCATGCTCGTAGAACTCGTCCACCTGACGGAACAGCGCGATGCCTTCGGGCGTGGGAATCAGCTTGCCCTTGGCGCGGCTGAACAGCTTGAGTCCGAGTGTTTGCTCGGTATGCGAAATGATCCGGCTCACCGCGGGTTGCGAAATGAACAGCAGTTTCGCAGCGCCATTGATCGATCCGGTCAGCATGACCGAGCGGAAAATTTCCATCTGTCGCAGCCGGAAGTTCATGGTGCCTCCATGCGTACGGGGAAAAGCGACCCGTCTCGTGCGATGCGTGACGGGCGGTGTGCGCCCGATGCACATCTGGTGTGAGCAAAGCGCACGCGAGGCGCACCTTCATCGATGAATAGCGTACAGCACTGTAGGTGCGCGTCCAGTCGGGTTGGTGCTGATATGCGTTCGGCCGGCCGATGTCAAACGCCCGCACGTCACGCACGCTGTGAATAAATCTGTCTTGTGAGGACGAAATCACCGTGCCTACGATAACGATATTCCGGTATGCAACATAAACCTACGCAGACGATATGCGTCGCAACAGTCCAACGGCAAACGTAATCGAGGAATTACCATGAGTCTTGACATCGAAGCAGCGCATCCAACGGTCGCGGCGCGCATCCATGGACTGGATCTGACCCGGCCGCTGACTGACACGCAGATCGAAGAGATCGAGCAGGCGAGCGGCACCTACCCGGTCCTGATCTTCCCGAGCCAGTGCATCGACGACGATCAGCTGATGGCGTTCAGCGAGAACTTCGGCCCGTTGCAGCCAGTCGTGTCGTTTCATACCGCCGTCGCGGATCACCGGCTCTCGCCGATGGTCTCCGACATTTCGAATCTGGACCGCGAAAACCGCACGTTTCCTGCCGGCGACCGGCGCCGCATGAACTTTCTCAGCAGCCGTCGCTGGCATACGGACGGTTCGTATCTGCCGACGCCCAACCGCTATTCGATGCTGCTTTCCTATACGGTCGCGAAGCGCGGCGGCCAGACCCAGTTCGCCGACATGCGCGCCGCATACGACGCGCTGCCGGAGGAATTGCGCGAGATGGTCGAGGACCTCGTGCTCGAGCACAACGTGATGCATTCGCGCGCGGTAGCGGGCTTCACGGAGTTCGACGAAGCCGAGCGCGCGCGCTTCACGCCGACGCAGAAGAAGCTCGTGCGCCGTCATCCGATTTCGGGCAGGAAGTCGCTTTATCTGTCCGGCCACGCGTCGCATGTGATCGGCTGGCCGGTGCCCGAGGGGCTCGATCTGCTGCGCGAGCTGACCGAATTCGCGACGCAGCCGCAGTTCGTCTATACGCATCAGTGGTCGGTGCGCGACCTCGTGATGTGGGATAACCGCTCGCTCATGCATCGCGCGCGCCGGCACTATCCCGACACCGATGTGCGCGAGATGCATCGGGCCTCGACGATCGACGACCTGTCGTGGTCGCGTCCGAAGCGCAGCGAGACGGTCGACTAGGCGCGCCGAACAGGGCAGCAGACAGCGTGGCAAATCGCCGGGCAACCCGCGGAAACACGCGGAACGCAGGCGCCGCTATCGTCCCCGCGGCGGGCACGTCGCCGGGAATCCGGACTGCGAGGTCCTTCTCTCATCCAGCCGAGGTCACTATGCCGGGACCGCATACCAAAACCATGCTCACCGGTCTGTCGTTCGCCGAGGGCGTGCGCTGGCGGGACGACAGACTCTGGTTTTCCGATCTCTATACACACCACGTGCAGACCATCGATCTGGAGGGACACACGCAGGTGATGGCGACCGTGCCGCAGCGTCCATCGGGGCTCGGTTTCCTGCCCGACGGCACGCCGCTGGTGGTGTCGATGCTCGATCGCCAGTTGCTTGCGATCGACGGCGATGGCCGCACGCGGCTCGTCGCCGATCTCGGCGAAGTCGCCGGCGGCCCGTGCAACGACATGGTGGTCGACCGTCACGGCCGCGCGTATGTCGGCAACTTCGGCTACGACAAGAACAACGGCGCGCAGCCACGGCTCACGCGCATCATCCGCGT